>Ga0315913_1001219_pt1 | contig 27564 bp, 8 predicted proteins | sample MpolsnodulesMG_FD_207736 | JGI IMG/M metagenome (GOLD analysis project Ga0315913, IMG submission 207736) | Medicago polymorpha root nodule microbial communities from Los Angeles, California, United States - small nodules | ecosystem: Host-associated > Plants > Roots > Nodule | place: USA...
GTGAAATTGTGAGGGATGAGGGCTCTATTTATAGGTGAGGAGGTTGATGAAAATGGAACATTGGTTTAATGGTTTTTTATGGACAATTATGGTGAATTTTGAAAAAGGAATGTTAAAGTTGACACTTGACTTGAATTTTTTTGGACCTTGGACATATTTTTTGTGACCTATTAGACATTGACACTATTATTTTTTGGACATTTTGGACAATTAGTAAAAACTAAAATAAAAGTGAATAAAGTAAAAGAAGAAAAATGACTAATTAAAGATAAAAATTAAAACTAAAACTAAAATTAAAATTAAAAATAAAAGAGAATTAATAAAAGATGAAATTTTAAAACATAAAAGTAAATAAAAAATAAAGATAAAGAGAGAAGAGAGTCCGAATCGGAACAAAAATGAGGTATTTTAAAATACCTCTCTGCCGAATCTTTCTCTGAAAAGTCAGGTAATATTCCGGATCAGAGAGTATTAGGTCAAAAATTGGGATATGACAGTATACATTGGAAAAAAATGTCATACATTTTGATACATCATTGTGTTCAAAATATACCGTATGTTTAATATGGGTGGCTCCTTAACTCATGCCACCATTAACACAACAAAAAAAAATCAGTATTTAATTGTGAGCCAAACACAAATATAATTTATACACAAACCAAAATTGATACTTCCATATTGCTACATGTTTCTTCAATTGATATAAACTCGTGAGATCTTGAATTATATTAATATGCCGAAATTCCAAGTGATTTCCTGTTGAACTTTAGAATAACTACAACTAGAGGAGTAAATACGCTAAAAGGGCTATTTTGAAAATAAATTATTACAGCTTATTTCAATCATGCTTTAAAATGAATTGGTTGGAATGAGATATTATTCAATCAGAACTAGTGTGTGTGACAACAAGCTCTAAGATTTTCAAAGATAAACATGGTAGAAACATCTTATTAATGGAGCATATATTCCATGTAAAAATATGTAAAGATAAGTGAGATCATCAACAATATTGCGAAGAAATCTGGAAGATAAAGATGCGTAATTGAAAAATCATTTCGATTTATGCCTAATAAAGGACTTCATAATCAAATGAAACAACACACATACACACACATGTTGTAACCAAAATTTAAGAGCTTATCTATATCAAAAGAACAGCTTATCGCAAAAAATTACAATATTTTTTGAGAAAATGAAAAAAGAGTCACAAAAAGACAAGGAGTTTTAATTGAATATTGCACCATTTAATACAGAGGAAGTACACAAGCAAAAAATTATGACCACATACCATGTTCATTTTTGTAGACGAAGCAGCACCCGTCGTTATCCTCTTATACAGATTAAAATTTAAAATAGGTTTAATATTTGAGAACGAAAAGATGCTCAATGAAGAATTTAGATTTCAATCGCGATTGAATCTGACTAAACGGCCAAGCACTAGAGGAAAAGGGGAGAAAGAATAACCCTAGGCGGCCATTTTGATACGAGGCTCGGTTTCTGGACAAGAATGAGTTCATATACTAAGTGCAAAAAAGGAAAACCAAATTTGGTAAAGTCTACGTTGCTAGTCTCAACATCAAAAAAACAAAATGTCATAAGTAGGGCTTTGATACCGGGCTCACTTTTTTGTTATGAAAAAGTTTGTATACTTGGTACACAATGGAAAGTAAATTTTGTAAAGACTAAATGAATGAAATTGATCAATCTATTCTTCTTAACTTCTTTTTCAAATTCCCAAGTTTCTACTCTCAATGTCAGAAAAAACAAATGCCAATGGAAGAGTTTGTTTCATCATTAAGATCATAGTTACTATCCTTCCATAGAAAGATATAATATGAAATCTAGAAAGAACCATTGCAAATTTCTCAACAAATGGCCAATAGAAAAAATGCCTTATTTTTTCAAAATATCCATGATCACAATGCCGGCCATGTGCAGGTGCAACAAGACCCTTAACATAGGGCCTCAAAAGTAGGGGATCTCAAATTTGGGTTAATATATTACGGGCCCAATCCACACATCTACTCCCTCTCTTCTCATGCGAGGAAAATAGCAAGCAAAATGAAAAAAAATTAGGACGACTCTTTTTAAGTAGCTAGAAGATTGATAGTAGCTTGAAGTTGTATTTTAATGTTATTTATTAAAACATTGCTCTTTTTTTGTCATTGATATTATTTACAATTTAAATAAAATAGTGGATCTTTTTGAATTTTTGGTTTTGTTTTAAAAATAGAGGGTCTCTAAATTGTTTGAGACTACCCTCGAGCACACACATTGAGCTTAAAATTTAGCATTAAAGGATGGAATAGGTTTTCTGTAAAACGCGTAACAATCCCCAAGACTTGGTATACAAATTTCCCATTTTTCGGAAGACCCTAATTTTCAATAAACCTCAGGCATATAACATTGGATTCTTCGTTAAACCTAGAACCAACATCCATGGAAATTTGCATCGATTATAGATTAATTCAAACAATAATATCAATGCTCATGTTTTAGTTATTGTTCTAAATCTAACTAACCAAAATGGATTCCGCTAAAATGAATTGAAACAAATATACAGAGATTATGAGTGAAATTTTACCTTGGAAACAGAAATCCATGAGAAAAGAGTGAGCTTTGTTGAGAAATGTCATTGCAATGAAGAAGAAACGATGCGACTATCTCATACATAGCAGGCGAAGTGCGAGTGGGTTCGAAGATCGTAGTTGATTCTATCTATCTATACTTTTTTTTTCAGTGAAGACTGATTTTATATTAGAGACAAAAAAGACATGAGACCCACTTTTGGACGGTTGCTTACAAGTTACAATAATTTATTTATTTTTATATAAAAATAAAACGGAAAAATTAAGGGGCCGATATAGAAGAACCGTTGAACTTAACAAACGAGAAACCAACATCATGACATTTAAACGTTAGGGCATCAATACAAGAGTTTGCTTCGTGTTTAATGTGATTAACCTAGACATTCCAATCTCATGAAGAAAAGGTTGAAGATGAATGGTAGAAGTAAATTGATTTAGTATCATATTGACGACATGACTTGAATCAACTTTTAGGATAACATGAGAGTCAAATGTATTTCCCTAGTCATTTGACAACCAAATAAAATACAATAACTTAGAAAGTAAGACGTGCTTGCTAACAAACATTTTCATAAAGTAACCATGGTGATCTCTAACCAGATTGCTACAAGTTGTCTTACCATTTATGTGAGAGTCATCCCTATTGATTTTAAAAAATCGAGGAGAAGGTTTATCCATTGAGTATTGTGGCTAGTTATATTCTCATCCCGAGAAGCAGAGGGAAATTTATCTCTTTCTCGATCTAATAAGTCATATTAACCACCTTGGAAGTAATGTAGTTACAAAGTCCAGTCTCTTTAGAGAGTACTAAGTCATTATGGTCTTTCTAAAGAGTTTGAATCTGACTCGTTGAAGAAAGTAGATCAATTGACGTTGCTAGCTCCAATGTTCTTTTTCATGATGTTCCATTCAAGCCAGGCATGTAAGCCATGGTTAAAGAATTTAGCCGATTGTCGTATGTGATGAAGTGATTCTAATACTATTGAACATCCTCAAAACCTAGAAGCATATACATGATGTTTTCATGTTAAGACTGACACCTGGGGAACACGTCACCATTTGTTATCTGGAGGCGAGCTCTTACTGCATTTGTAAGTAACGATCCATAATCTAACTTTCAGAGAATTGTATGAATCCGACCATCGATAGTATCATTATACGAACTACTAATAAGATTGTAAGTTGTTTTTAAACTAACATTTTCATCATTGCTAAGATCCCAATTAGGGATATCACTGCGTCAAGTGATTAGAGCCCTCAACTTAAAAATTAAGTTGCAGATAGAATCAGGAAGTCGATTAGCAACCATATCCCAGTTTCAATTCTCATTTATCGCATAATTTGACACATAGCACTTGATTTTCCCAGGAGGGATGAAAGCCTTGTAATGTTCCTCTAATGAACCGAGATTTGGGATCCAAGGATCTCTCTAGGAGCGAGTTATGTGCATGTCATTTATTACCCATTGACATGATGAGACTTGACTTGTTCCCATAATTTAGAGTTAGCCCTCAAAATATTAGAGGAATTACGACGAACTGCAACAGAAAGAAGTTGCGAAAGAAACACATTTGTATTTAGCAAAGCTTGTCAAGTTTTGTTGTCGTTTGTCAAGAAAGTTTACACTTATAAGCTTGATTTAACGTTACAAGGCTTTTGAATATGAGACCACCCTCCTCATATAGGCGACAAATCAATAGTATTTCCGCTTGGAATAAAGCTAATTTACGTGTCATAAACAACATAAAGTACGATGGATCTAATTCTTTGAGTTAATACTTTACTTACAATTTTATAGATTACATTACAAAGAGAAATGGGGCATAACTGGGTAACTTTATTTGCCTCTTTACCAAGGACGAACCTATGTTTGGCTTGGTGTGGCTATAACCACACCAATCTAGCCTAAACTAATTTTTTATTCATTTATATAGAAAGTCCAAATTATATATTATATACTTGTTGGTAATGTAGTTAGATACCATGTTTTGGTCTAGCTTGTGTTTTTTTATCTCGTAATCCTGGGTTCAAGTCCGACCATTTGCATTTTTTTTCTTTATAATTTATTTGAAAGAATTATATAATAAATAACATAAATTGAAAAAACGATCAAGCGGAATCGAACCCGCGATATAATACTCTATTGAATGAAACCCACTAGGCTACAATGCTCGTTGTGTTGTTTAAGCTGCAATGTTACACACACACACACAAACTTACACCCCTTTTTGGGTTGAGATTTTTTACTCCGAATCTAACCTTATCCTTTTTTTTATGATTCAACCAAACATGTCTGAATTAATTTTATAACTCCAAAATCAATTTCTACAACTCTAAAAGTGTAACCAAACATACACCAAATTAAAGGAGGAACACTCTTGTGTACGGTCGGAGATGATTCTACTCTTGTGAGGAAAAGGTGTTCAATAATATGTTTCAACCCTAGTTGATTTTTGAATTTATGATTAAAAATTAAACATATAAACGAAGTTTGATTTGTTTTCAAATGCAAATTTCATTCTCCAGCTTTTATTACCAAACAAACGATCCAAGAAGCAAAATTTAAATTAAATGTCTAACAGTAACAAGGCAAGCTAATGAGAGTTTTTCTCTTGCATTATTTTTAACCGAAAAACCTTAAACCGCTGAAACATCCAAGAAGTCTTCTTGGCTGATAACCACGAGTACGAAACTTTGCAGCTGTCTCCTCTACCTTGAGGATTTCTTCCCCTTTTTGAGCTTCAATCATTGCCTTTTTCTCTTCTGCTGATTTATGAATTTCAGCTATTTTATTTTGCATTACTTCAACATATTCACTCTTCTTTCTGTCCAATTTTACCTGTAATTAATTTATACAAATTTTCATTTAGCATTTGGTTCATATAATTATTATTGAAAGAAGAAAAAACCAATCAAATTGATGCAAAAATTGAACACATTTGACCTCAATTCCTTTGAATTTTGCTTCAATTGATGCTTTCTTATTATCCTCCCACAAATCAACAGCAGATTGCATCTTATATGCCCTAATTGACATTATGAAGATATCATTCAGCTCGTCATCAAATATAAATTAATGGAATTGGAGATTATTGAATTAATGTCTAATATTGATATTTGAAAGCTTTTATATCTTCCTTTTCTAGCATCTTACCTATTCTCTACTTTTGTCTTCTCATTTTCTTCCCATGCTTTAATTAAAGCCAATCTTTTCTGTGATTCAACCCTTGCTAGTACAGCATCTAAAGGAACTAAAAATTGAGTTAATCATCTCTCAAAACAATTTAAATTATTAAATATAAAAAATGGGAAAATAACCTCTGTCAACTGAGTCCTTTGTATCCGTTCCAGCAGCAGGAGCTGCAAAACAACAATAAGGAACATCGGTAACAAATAAACAAAACACATGACGGGTTGAATTAATATACAAGTTTAATTTGTCCCCATAATTTTACTAAATTTTCTATATCTTGCTGATTTTGTGTTTAATGAATTACATACTTAATTTTGTTTCTGAAAAAAGATATATAGTACCATGAATCCTTAATTGTGCAGTTCATGCAAATATGATCCATATAATTTTTCGCATTGATAAATAATTAAAGTTCAAAGATTCAAAGGTTCTTCCACTTTATAGAGGATTAATTATATGCATGAAACGTTTGGTATAAAAAATTGTATGCATGAAACGTACGTGTATTTAGAAATAATAATTAGACAAATCTTAAGTATCAAGTAAAATAATAAAAGAAACCAAATGCTTTAAACAAAATACTCCAAAATAAATTCATATATCTTACAAAATCAGTCTAACTAAGAAAAATCTTTATCGAGTTGAAAGGGGGAAAAAAAAACTTTCCTATCCGAAAAGTGGAATCTGATACCCAGCTCTACAAAATAATTAGCAAGTTTATTTAGGATTGTTTTTGTCAATTTCATAGGCTAATCTGACATCATCATACAACTTCATGAATCAAAATAAGGTTTCACTCCATAAAAATGTATATGTTGGATTTTTTTCTTTTAGAGGAAATGTATACATTGGGTTGAACTTTTGCTTTGCTTTATCTTAAATTAAATAGTAAAGATAAATGATCTTATATTAATTTATTTAACAACCAATAAGCCATTCAATTACATTCATAAGTATAGGCAATCGATATGACGAAAATTTTGATTAATTAGAAATCAGAGAAATATATATGTTTTTTTAGATATCAACTAACTAATTTAGCTCTGATTATGGTGAGAAATGTATTATTTTCATCCATATGCTTAGAAAGAAAGAAATAGAATGAGTACGGTAAAAATGGCATCGATGGTCAATATTTAGAAGCAAATAAAGCAAAAAGATGAACAAGGATATGAATATGATGAATACAATTGTGAGATTCAACTATTGTCATTTAAAAATAAAAAAAAACATACGATGAATTAATGTAATTGTGATGTGATATATGTGATACATACTTTGATCAAGTGAAGAAGTAGCATGATCACTCACGACGCGCTCCTGTTTAACAACACTGCTTGAAGTTCCTTCGTTCTCCGGTTCCTTTTCTTCAAGGAAATAGGAAAACTCTCGAGGTTCAGGTTCAGATTGAGGTAGTGGAGTTAGGGTGTCAAGTGACTCTGGTTGTTTGTTTTTCGATTCTTCCATGATGTATTTCTAGGGTTACGTACAGCAGCAGAATTTCTATTAAACTTAGAATATGTCTGTGATCACACTTAAATAGAGATGAAATTGTTGTTTTTGCTTACAGCAAGCCAAGCTGTTTGGTCACCACTCCAATGGCCTCAAAGGTTTATGTATAAGAGACATTGTGAAGATTCAAGCGGGGTCCACTAATAGACAGTTATGCGGATATTCACTGCCTTGTCTTTTATTAATTATTTCAAATATTTTTACCATATATTTTCTATACTTTCTTTTATTTGGGGTTCATTTCACAATTTACATTTACACTGCTTTATGCCAACAAAGGTGAGGAATTCAATTCCATTGAGATGTTGGTCACGAGATGAAATATTTTCATGGAATATTTTTTAAATTCTATTATAGTATAACTAATTGATAAACCAAAATAGAGGTGATCTAAATCAAAGCAAGACGTTTGAAGTTTTGGCTAAGACTTGTGAATGAAAATATCATTCAAAATTTTTTTTGGTCAAGAATGTCATTCAATTTAACCCCTTATTTAAACTAACGTAATTTAAAATTAGAATTTTATATCGATTTAAAAATATGAAATTTAGATTTGATTTAATTTAGTTCAATCTTTATCGTATAATATAAATTCTATTTGGATCATTTTTTAAGTTTATTAATTTAATCGCCTCAAAAAAAATGTTTATTAGTTTAATATTTACAACTTTGTAAAATACTTTTTTTAGGGATTGTAAAATACTTCTAAAAAAAAGAACATTATAAAATAAATGAGATGTGTTCCTAAATGTATAAATTAAGATTGAAAACTAAAATTAACAATAAAGATGATTATTTTTTCAAGAGAATATTGATGTTTTTTCTTTGAAAATACTAGGTTTTTTTAATAAAAAAACCATCACATTCTTTTAAAATAGGGTAAATTGTTATTCTCACCGTCTTGTCCTTTCTTTGGTGTTAAGGAGGGCCAAAGTTCCTCTTCCCCTTTATTTAAAATTTACACTCCTCTCACTTGGGATATTGAAGGAGTAGCCCATAATTTGTTTAACATGAGCTAATATATTCTCTTTATATTCTCTTAATATTGATGGAGTAGTTTATTTAAGATGAACACGTACTCCCTCTGTCCCAAGTAATAAGGGAAAATAAAAACAATTAAAATATAACAATTTTGACTATAATTTTTTGTGTTGTCCTAAGAATAAGTTTTAAGAGAAGATGTAAAAATAATTTTCATTGGTTATGGAGAAAATGGGAGGAAAAACAAATTTAATGTAATTTGCATTTAATTTCATGTGAATAAACAAAGTTTTTTTATTGAAAAAAATGAGTTTTTGAAACAACATGATTAAATAGGGTAAAAGTTGATCTATTTTACTTATAATTCAGGATTAAAAAAATGACTTTTTTTTGCTCAAAATAAGTGACAGGGGAGCTACGAAGCTCGAATACTCTAAAACAGAGACGTACCTGAATCTGATAAGTATCGTATACCAATACTCTACGGATATTCGCTGATACGTACCACAAAGTATCAGAATTAATTATTTTAATTTTTAAAAATATTTTATCGGATACTTATATGATACTCCATAGATACACAATGATATTTTTAAGATACTTCACATATACATATCTTAGAAAAAGATGAATGATAAAAAAGTGAGACAATGTTGTAAAAATTCAGTAAAGATGTATATGATTCAATTTTAGATATGCATTAATAAAATTATTTCTCGAAGAACCACTTTAAATTGTACTTCTTGTGGATGAAGCTAACGAGAGAGAGGTGATTCAGTTAATTAACATTAAATAAAATTTATGTTGAATTCTTTTAATGATGATTCTCTCGATATCCTAACATAAAAAATAAAAAAAAAGTTAACGAACTTGTAATTGCAATTGGCCAATTGTAAACGGTGATAAATCTTTTGAAAAATAATATTTCCATAGTTCTCTTCAATTTAAGAGATTAATCTCTATAGTTATAAAAAAAAATATATATCACATTCACACTAAAAATTTGGCCAATAGCAAGGTATGACTTCGTCCAACTGAATAGCTTTGGATAAACCAAATTATAATGGATAAATATTTACTTCTAATTTTTTTAACAAATTAATGAATAATTTTTTTTGATACCATGTATAAGTATGTAACACTCATTTTATTATTATTATTATTGGAATAATAATAGGTGAACGATAAGGTGTTAACTCTGGCTCTCAAAGAAGAGTCATTGGGTTTTGAATACGATTAAACGATTAATTCATTAGCTGATTTAATTGGATCGTAGACTACTCTCTTGCTGATTTAATTGGATCATAGACTACTCTCTTTTCACCAAAGAATATAATTTCATTTTCTCGCAAGAAAAAAATAATAATTTCATTTAAAAATTTCTGAAGACAATTTGATGTTATACACCTCCACACACTTTGATGCTGTTAGAACTCGGGATAAGTATAGTTTTACTTAAAAAAATAGTTTGTAAAATGATGATTATTTTCGTTTATAAATACATAGTGAGACAATTTCTTATCTAAAGTGAAACTCTTAACACACCTTCACGTTTAGAAATGGACATATGCTCAATGACATGGGTGGTTTGATAATGGTGACTTGACAGTAACCGACGCAACATGTCTTAGATAAGTTTTAACGGCATATTATCATTTAAGACGAGTCTAAATCAACATTACAAAACCGTCTTATAGGATGAGAGATACTACCACATATAAATACATTATCAGATTGTATCTCATCAAATTTAAAAGTTTTAACCATTGCTTCACTTTACAGGCTTATAACTTTTGGACGATTGGAAACAATGAACTGAACGCATCCCCTCCCCCAATTCAAACAACAAAACAATGATATTCCATGTAAATTTCAATATAAAATGTTATAGACAAATTACATCTTACGTTGAAATTTTTACCATTTGATTATTTTTTTCATATAGTATTTTGATACCAACTAATCGATGATTTTTTTTTTTGGTAAAGGAAATTATTTAATTATTATCAAAAGAAAAATTATTAGTTTACGTTAAATGATAAGATGTCAAACTCTGGCATGTTAGGAAGACATTATGTAATATGTTGAAGGTGGACCACTTGACATCTAGTCAATTTCGTGGCCGATTTGCCCGTATTTGTGTGAAAAGGGATCTTGATAAGAAAATCATTTTAAAGTTCACTGTGAGTGTTTTAGGTTTTGTTCTTACTATTGAATATGAAGGATTACATACATATTGCGTGTGTTAGTTGTGGCATTGTGGAAAACATGGCCACAATGCGGGAACTTGCCAAGACCACACGATTTTTTACGTGAAGAAGATTGTGTTCGCCATAAAAAATGCTAGTTTGTCTACGGTTTAGGTTTCGGAAGTGCAACAACCAATAAATCTAAATTCTACAAAGAACCCTTTGGCTCATGAGGAAACTTCACATACAAACGAGGAAGATATTCCATCATATTTTAGTCCCTTGATGTTGTTCAAAATACATAATATGCATAAACAAATAAGCAATTGAGTAGTGCAGCTCAACCGAAATTTCCTGAGAAAAAAAAATAAAAATCATGAATATACTAAAGGAAAAAAGCATGAGGTAAAAACAAATTAATATTGATGTAGTTATTATAGATAAAGATAATAGGAGTGGTGATTTGTGTGTTGCATAACAAAAATCATCAGATGAGGGCCCACATCAAAGCTTGACGGGTTCAAAGTGAATGAAATGCATTAATATATATTATTTGTTAATTTTTAATTTTTTTAATAGTGAATATTAGTTTAATTTGATCTATTTTTTTATTTTTCATATGATTCAAACATTATTATTTCATAATGTTAATTTTTAGTATATTAAATGTTATGGTTTGCGTCAAACTTATGTACAATTGTATTAATATGATTTTTTTTACAATTGCAATTTTGATCATTTGAAAACCGGTCCAAAGTAAATCATATTTAATTTGATCGATTTTGATATTTTTAAAAAGTGGTAATTCTAACTTAACAAAACCGCACATGACTTTAATATTTGGTTGGAATGGTTTTTGCCTCAAAATTGGTCTAAATCGCACCTACTTAACTTTGTAAAAATATAATTTGAAATGTAAACCATTATGTTTCTATTGTTTCCAAACTTAAATAGTTTTTTCTTTGTTCCTAATATCTAACTTAAATAGTTGTCCGAGCATCTTCTTAACTTAATTTATACTCCAGCTTTGTTAAAAAACATACAATCTTTGATCACTTAGATTAGATTTGTATTTCTTTTTCAAGTAGCTTTGTGGTTAGAAATCATCTCTTAATAAAAGATTCCCTACTTGATCTCAAATTCATGTGATTATTGTTCATTGGAGTTTTTTTATTTTATTTTCTAAATGCACATAATAAAATACATTTTTTTAGGAAACATAATAAGATACATATTAGTGGATATATTTAAGGACTTTTTTAATTTACTATCATTGGAGTCATTGACTCTTTCATATATAATTTTATTAAAAAAATTATAAACAAATAATGTGTACATGTGAGATTTATTTAAGACTCTTTTTAGTTTACTGTCATTGCAGAATAAGTAGAGTGTTTAGATTTCGAACCGATCGAGTTAAATTACAAAGAAAGATTTGTATGTTTTTAATCCCTCTTAATTGGATCACATTTATCACTATACATTATAATAATGCATACAAATTATGCTTTTCAAGGATGATTTTGTTTATCTCTCAAAAAGATATTATTGTTTCAAAACTTACAACTCATATAGTTGTTTTCTATCTGAAAACCATCAAATTATGGGTGCATTTGTTTATGGTTTTTTAGAAGATAATTTATTTTTTATATATAAAAAAACTTATGTCATTTTAAAGTGTTTTTTTAGGATTTTTATAAAAATTACTTTATCAAAATAATTATTTTTTCTCTAAAATAAAAACTATTAGGATTAACTTTTTTTAAAATATTTATTTTAAGAGATCAAAAGCAAAATAAATCCTTTTAAAGCAAAAGGTGTGCCTAAAAGAGATTAAAACCTGTCAACAATACAAGTAACAAATGCAAAGATAAAAAAGATGAAAAATAAATTACATAGTGACTGGGCTCATACAAACCAAGAGGTTAAACCACTGAGAATGAAAATCTATGAAAGAATTCGCCATCAAGAGTGAAGTTTGATGCAATCAAATAGCTGCTCAAAAGTAAGCTCTCTATTACAAAAAAAATTATAGCGTCCCGCTCTTACCAAATAGTTCAGATGAAAGACAACTAGATTTCCTGAAAGTAAGAACAAATATCCTTTTAAACATACATCAACCGTCAAATTGCAGAGCATGATCACCAATGTCGGCTGAGATGACAGAGAATTCTCAACCACCGCAAAACAATATCTCAGACACCACCCAAAAAATCACAATCAATGAAAAAGATGATTAATTGTTTCCTCTGTTCCTCCTTTCGACATCCTCCCACTCAAAGCAATGAATCAGACGGTACCCACCACGACGAATTAAGTTATCCTTTGTTGGAATTTGTCTATTAAAAAGTAATTTTTTGTATAGTAAACAAACATAAATAGTTTCACTGTTTTTAAAATCTTTAAAAAAAATCTTAAAATCTATTTTTTTAAGTTAAAACAAATGCACCCTATAATTCTAGGAAAAACTTATATTTTACAGATTTAAACTATTAGTTATATTAAAAAATTTAAACGAGAAATCCTTACCTTTTTTTGCACGTAAACAGGGTTTTGGGTTTGAAGTGATCTATGCAACAATGTTAAAATTTAATTTATGTTCTATTTGAGTTCTGCAAAATTCAAAAGATTAATCTTCACAGTTGCACAATGATTATAGTTGTTTTAAAAAAAAACTAAATTTGTATTTATTTTGTAAGTGGCTAATTGTGAACTTGAGTGTTTTTGGAGCTGTGTAGTTTAGTTGATTTGAGTTAATGGATAAATGATGGGTTAAATTGATCCTTATAAATATACAAATTTTTCGTTTTAGTCCCTCTAAAATTTCCCTTCAACTTTTAGTCTCTATAAAATTTTCAATCAATACTTTTGGTCCCTATTTTTAAGTAAATTTTTGTATTTTTTTAATGAAATTGTGCAGAAATGTGTAGAATATGGTAAAAATCACTCCAAAAAAAAAAGAATTTTTTTAACAAAACATAAATTAATATGAATTTTTAACCGCAAAAAAATATAAAAACTCATATTAAATTCATGTTTCGTTAAAAAATTCTAATTTTTTTTGGAGAGATTCTTATAATATTATAAATTTTTCTGCAAAATTTTATTCAAAAATATGAATTCTACATATGAGTTTACTTTAAAAGAGGGAACAAAAGTGAAGATTAAAAACTTTTGGGGGATCTTTTAGAGGAATTAAATCGAAAAATTGACATATTTATAGGCACCAAAAATATATTTAACCCATAAATAATTAGATGTCTTGATTCAAATCCGGACTAAGGAGGAAAAAAAACTAAATAATAGTTAATTTTGTTGATGCACCGCCATTGGGACTAAAACACTATTCCAAATCGACCAATTTCACTTCTCCCACCTTGTTAAACCTGAAAAACATGGGACTAAAGAAAAAAGATAGGTAGACATCCTTTTTTATACACCTCTCATGTACACCCCATGTGTTAGGAGTATTTTGGTAATTTTACATCACATCATCACCCCCTTTCATGTCTTTTTTCAATGTTTTTGCCACGTATCACAATTGTGTATGAGTGTCAAAGAGTGTATTTGACCTAAGGTGGTCCATGTATAAGTGCTCAGACTTCAGACTAAAAGCCTATGGTATTCCTTAAAAAAAAAAAACCATGGTATGATGGTAAGATCTCTTGCATCCCCCTATTAATTAATACTTAATATGAAAATACAATTCTTGTAAAAAAAAATAAAATCAAAATACAATTACCGTATGTTTATGTTATATTATATGGGTTTATCTTGATCTCTCACACTCGTGTTCCATCTTTTATATAAAACACGTTTTAATAATACACAGACACGAAATGGTTGGTATTGGACATCAATTCTTTTATCCCGAAATTTCCCTATAAATATACCTCTTTATCCACCACATACATCTCAACCTTATTTTATTTTTTTGTTTCACTCAACTCAACTAAGCAACTTCTTCATTTTCACACATTATGACAATTATGGATGTATTTATTCCGGAAGAGTACGTTATTAGGCGAAGGCTTGAGAAGAAGAAAGCAACAACACCATCAAAGAGAAGCTACAAATCACATTCACAAAGGAATGATAACAAAGCAGCTTCTTCTTCATCATCATCTCATTCACCCTTGTCCAACAAAAAGGGTTTTGGAGATAATGACATGTTACTTCTCGGTTTAATTGATTGACTAATTATTCACAACGTCTTTGTTGCTTGTACTAATTGTTAGATCGAGTATGTAATATGCATTTGGATTTAGCTTAACTCATTTGTGAAATATGAAACAAAATGTCTAGTTGTGTTATTTATGTTGCTGGGTATGTGTATTATTATCATACTAGCTGGAATGCAATGCGTAATTATATGCTAGGAATATTTCACAGGCAAGTTTATTTTTTAAAAAGAATAATCTTCTGATCATAAATTAGAGCACGGAACGTTCAAATATTTTTTTAATTTTTTTATGGTGGCTCAATTTATACAAGACAAGATTTTGTTTCGTCTTCAATTGAACTTTTTCTTTAGTGAACGGTGAGATTGATCCCTGAAATTATTCGATCTTTGCACCAAATACCGATATTGAAAAAAATATGTGTGTTTCGTAATATTTTTTTTGAAACATTCTTTTCCACTTTACCATGAAATATATAGTTTAGATATCTCTACGGTTATTTTTGTTGAGTTGATTATGCCGAACCGTGAAAGTTTTGATGTCTCTCAATAAGAGTTGATCAAGACTTATTTATATATTTATTCTACGAAAATGTTTTTAAGCAAACGCATAATTCAATTTCCATTACATCGACAACTTTTAGTTTTGATTTCTCTATTCTTTTAGTTTTGATTTACTGACTATTCAAATTCTTTCATCAAAAGTTTACAAAGGGAAATGTAAGTATTACATTTACTGACTATATAGACACGGGAGTAAACTTGTTAATATTACCTACAAATTAAACTAATAGAGTGAGACTAATTTGAGAAACGTTTGACAACGACATGAACCATTTTGAGTTATTAATGTAGTCAAAGAACAATTTAAGAATTTGGTACAAAAACATAAACCAATTTAGTGATTTAATCGAAATCGTTTTACATAAATCCAAACGGTGGCCCACCCTGTTTTTCTTTTAACAAAACAAAAACGTGATGCCAAACCAAATCCAGTACAACGTGATACACAAATCTAAAGAAAACAGTGGCGCAAATGCAAACCAATATCCAATAACGTGATACACAGCAACAAAGAAAACGGCAGCACAAGTAAAAAATGTGATTGAAAGAGGCAAATATCCACAACAAAAATATGATTTTTCTATCATATGCAAATTTTCACAAAGATTAAAATAGTAAGTTTGTATTGAAATGTGGATATAATTTATCAACGATAAAATATAAGTTTATTTATTTGGATTAAAAAGGATTGAAATGTGATGAATTCGATCAAGAAAACTTGAAGGACGACACAATGTTTGGGTGCTTCGAATTTTGGGTGCTTTGAAGATTTTAAGGTTAGAAATTCATAATTGTTGAATATAGACATGTTTCAGATTATAAAATCCAAACCGTAAAATAATTTGAACGGGTAAAAATGAGAATTCAAGGGGCATGCGAGATGCTTGAAGGGTGGGAAAAGAAATTCTCATTTTATTTTTTTCAATATCCATAGAATCCAACATTAATGAGTAATGGACTTTGTTCCAACAGAAAAGACTTAGTGGGCTATGCATAAAGAGGATTGCTTTTCTGGCCTCCCAATGTCTCTCAGACCTCCCAAAAAGTGCTAAAATTGTTCGCTATATAACTCACGAAGACCTTTTTTTATTTTATTTTATTTTTTAAAATATCGGTAGATAAGTCATGAAGATCATTTTTCAGCATGAAGAGATATTGAGGGGGCCATAAAAATACAGCTCTTGCGTAGTGAGTCTTTATAAAGCCTAGTAATGCAATGGAGAATGGACACATACAGAAAATAATGTTAATTCACCATTACCAAAAGATCACGTAAAAGAAAACATAGGGTGTATGTCCCTGAGTTCGGATTTTTTTCATTTATTAAGAGATAGATAAAAAAATTAGTGGGATCCACTTAGTAAACTGAGTTTCACTAATCTATCATTTGTGTTTATCTTTGATAAATAGATAATAAACAAAGGATAAATAAATGAAGCAAATCTTAACTCCTTGTTGATCCGAGACATAGCAATATTTTATAGCTAAAAACAATCTTATTTAATTATACTATACCGTTTGAAATGAATACATCAAAGGGAGTTACTTTTCCTACTCTATGATAAAAATAATTTTATCATGCACCCTGTTTGGAGGATTTTATAGGGTTTTTATGTCGTTCGGATTTTATAATCCGAACTGCATAGGGGAAAAAGAAGGTACCTTCATCAAATGATGTGGCCTAGCTTGCTAAGTATATGCTGGGCCTTATGCAGAACAAGGGTGCACTTGCCATCTACTAATTGTCCCCCACCTATTTATGAAAAAAATAATAATAGTCCCCCAGCTCGAGTGCACTCATGTTTGTTTACATTTAGCTTTTGGGACTGTGAGTTGGACTTCAATGTGATTCTCTTCCCTAGCCATGATCCATCTCACCAGAGCTTGTTCAATCCAGACACAAATATTATATCGTTTCTGAAATGATATCTCATGTCTAAGAAAAACATGTTCACTTTTGTAATTGAATTACATTCTTAAGCAACACATTCGTATGAATGAATTTTAAATTTTAATATTGATTTATTACATAGTATGGGGTCATATTATTTTTAATATAAGAACATATGTTTATATTAGTTCGTGTGATCCTTCTCATTCTAATTATCATAGTCTCTATACATAGATTTAGTTCTTACCCTGCTTAATTCCGGACCCATAACCTTTTCATCCCTATCAATTTTGTTACTTGCGAAAGAATTAAAGAGAAAAAAGATAAAGATCAAAGTGAACAAAGGTGTAGGGTTTCTTTCATCACGTGAGACATCTAATCTAAGCCCTTGATTGTATAGCACATGAGAACCCTTTTTCTTTTCCCTTTTATTTTCCATCATCTATTCTTTTGGAAAAACACATCTTGGAATCTATTTTTTATTTTTTATCTTCTTCCTTTCTTTCTTTAACCTCCTTTTAATTTTTCAGCGCCAAAGGAAGCAAATGGGCCAACACAAATCATGTGTCGTGGAAGAGTGTTAGGGAGCTTCAGGGACCCATTTAAACAATGTGCTTTTATTGCAATTTGGGGCTTCTTGTGAGTTTCACTGTGCTATGGTAGATAATGGATGATGGGGTCGACCATCTTCACGTGACCACCTTCTTCACTATATTGCCTTTCAATTTCATGTCTCTCATCTATGTATCATGTATGTGTGCGCATGCTCACAAACAACACAACCTCATCATGTTTCCTCCTTTAATTTATGCTCACTCACTCACTCTTGATCGAAAATATCTTAGTTAAATTAAATTCGATCAAAACAAGGATTTCACATCTCATCTCATATATTGTTGTCACGTACGTTACTCACATCTTATAAAGTGAAATTAAGGTCTAAACTTTCTAAACCAAATATTCACGTGACCAATAATAATATGTGATCAAAATATCAAAATTAGCCAGCTATATAATTCTCGGCCCACATGATGCTTAGATAGTTACTACTATTTGTTTGTTTCCCTCTACAGTGCCACTGCCAGGTATATATTCTTTTCTTTTCTTTTCTTTTTTCCTCTTCACTAGTTGGTATTTTTTAACCAAACAAGTAGCATATGGGAAATGTTTTGCGTATACCCCATTGACGCGTATACACCCTGAGATAACGAGAGAGAAAATGATGTAATAGATGCGATAAATTGGTAATGTGATAGGAAGAGAGAGAAGACATAGATAAAATGATGTGTTGAATGAATATAGAAGAAAAATGATATACATATATCATTGTTGTTTAATAATTGAGTATATATTTCGTAAAACAATAATTGAGTAATATTGAGTATTATAAGCAAATTATAAGCAAAAGGAGAGGAGTTGACATAAATTATTCATTAGATGTGTTTTGTTTGACACTTCATTAACTTTGACAGAAATAGAGACACAAATACTCAATAATTATAGTCCTACTTGCTATTAAAGAAACCAATGTGTGTTCGCTAATTTTTTTAAATTTATATATATATACATAGTATACATACATATAATATATAACACGACGTCCAGATTAGGAAGTTGATAAAGAAAGTTAAACATATGTTCCCCTCTATTGATTGATACAATTGTATTTGTATGAAAGTTTGTTTTGGAAGCAAAGGATCTAAAACATAGTCAATGATTCCCGCATGACCGGATCTTGGCATATGATAAAGCTGAAGTTTAATCACATGTAAGAATTTTTGTGCACATTCTTCTTCCCACCAAATAATTATCTTTATCAGTCACTCACTGCTAGCAATGGAATCTGTTTCATTGATCTGTAAAATGCACACATTAGAGTATATACCTTCCCTAGCATGGATTACAATTGAATATGTCTGTGACCATGAGTTGTAAAGGACATAAAGGTGCTAATTAATTTTCAAAGGTGAACATTAACTATAGTGCATCTGCATCCTTAATAAAATTGAACAAAGTAAGAGTAACTGGCAAAATTTTGACTTTCTTGTCAAAATTAGTTAATATGTCAGTTAGATCATATGTATAATTGAGTTAGGTGGAGACAAGGAAATTAACTGTTTCGTGATTAAGCCCTTCCATTTCATTCCTGATTGATTATTAAGAGCATTGGCTATTAATTTTCCTAATAATAATAATTAACTTAGAAAGGCTTCCCTTCTGTAATTTGATAGAGTCAAAACTCAAATGCTTATTATTAATTAGATTTAGATGTGCCGATGATGAACCAAAAGTATTAAATTTATAATTTATAATACAATTTAATTTTTTATGTTAAAGCTAAAAAGTGGAAATCATAGTGAACAAAGTGCATTAAGGGTCCCCCTCGTTGAAAATAATGAATAGGACCAACTGACCCTATTACGATGGTCTGCTACATAACATCAACATCTTATATATGGTACCCATTTTTGTGTCTCATAATAAAATGGACCTATGTGTCCAACAATCAAGTCTCTCCAAGTTATGAATGAATACTATTATACTACAAACTTCAGATTATTCATTCATTCATTCATTAATTTTCATGAGGGGCAAGGGTATCATACAATTGGAGTAGATATTACATAGAAAATTTTACCACAATGAAATTTGTCAAAGACAAAGTTCATAAAAATCTATTTTATTTTTTATTTATAATCGGTCCCTTGCAGAATTCGATTAACTTTGTCGTTGAGCATAATACTATTTATATGTTGAATGCGTGAATGTGAGCAATCAGTAATAGTAGTCATTTGTCACTCCTCAAATAATATTATCATCAAGTAAATCATAGCTAAAATACAATACTACCATGCAACTCCACTCAATACGGTTCATACTCTTATGTAAAAGATTATTACTAGAAGAAACATACGAATGACCAACAATAATACCCAAAAGTGATGATATATCCCAATAAGGGAGAATACTTGAGTTATACTCACCGTTGAATTATTGCCTAGACTACCTAAGCACATGGTTGTTAGTGATTTAGGAGTGTACCGAGAATGTACTGTTGATATAAATCTTTTACCCGGAAGGAGGTATATACTCGATGACCTCTATGTACAAAAAATTGGCGGAGGTGGAAAATGATGCAAATAGGTGGGGGGAGGAGGAGAAACGGGTCCTTGGCGAGATTTGGAAGAGTCTGGCGCCGCCAAAAGTGGTGGCTCTCTCTTGGAAGGTTTTACTCAATCGAATCCCAACGAGAGATAATTTAGCTAGGAGGCAGGCTTTACCACCAAATGCGAGCTTAGTTTGTGTTTAATGTAATGAGGCGAATGAATCGACAAATCATCTATTCTTACATTGTAACATGACTTGGAGAGTTTGGTCAAAAATAATTACCTGGCTGGAGGTGAATATTATAGTTCCCGGAAATCTGTTTGCGCATTGGCGGTGTTGGGATGGTTTCGTTCGCAACAGGAAAGAATCAAAGAGGGGTGTGAGGCTTATTTGGCAAACTACAATTTGGAGTATATGGAATGTTAGAAATAATGTTATTTTCAATAATGGAGGTATAGAGGTGGAAGATATAGTGGAGGAAATAAAAAGATTGTCTTGGAGTTGGAGTTTGTCTAGGATGAAGATTAGGCCATGTTTGTACTACGAATGGCTTTGGAACCCAAAATGGTGTCTGGAGGCGTAAAGTAGGCGGTGTAATTTTTCTGTCGAGTGCTGTTGGGCTTCAACTGCTGGTTATGCAGCGTGTTTTTGGGTGTTTTTGGGTTCTGTTGTTGCTTCCAACTGGGGTGCGGCTGTTTTGCCCTTTTTAGCAGGTTTTGTTGCTCTACTGTTCACGTAGCTTGCTACTGTGGTTGGGTTTCTCGGTGTTGGCAGACTTCCTTGTGGAAAGCCAGCTAGTGTTCATACCATGATTCCTGTTATGTTTCAGAATGTGGTTTTTAGGAGGTTTTTTATCGAGTTTGGTGTGGGTGAGAGGTGCCATCTGTTATAAGTCCCTCTTTTTTGTACTCTTTTTCCTCCTTAGCAGGTTAAGTGCGTCTTATGCTAACCTTGCTTAATAATATTAGTCGATTAAAAAAATATATAAATTGATTTCATAATCAAAATTCATAACATTGTTATATAAACTCATTTTGTAACCTCAGTGAAAAGATAACCATAAAGTATTTGATTGTCTCCTTAAAAAAAGTATTTGATTGTAAACTACACGATTTGAGTATAGTGGATGAATTAGACTACCACAACTTGACGAACCAAGATTTAAACCACATCTAAGAGATCTATTCACACTAGGATTACATCCAATATGAATTTGATTGTCACTAAACATTAGTGTAAGACGAATATGGAGACAAACCCGATGTTTAATGTGGATTTGAGTCTCCAGCTGCTACTAGTTGGTCAAAACCGAATATGGGTCGACACAAATGTAATGTTTAATGCCTTGTTGCCAATGTTACACAACAAGGTCAACGTTGATTTGTGTATCCGGGATGATCACAATTATTTTGTACTTGTTAAGACAGTGGTTCTCGTCTATTTTGCAAGTGGATACCGGCAGTGGTAGATCTTCACTAAATATGTTGGGGGCGCCAACTATTTGCAACATATACACATATAAAGGTTCAAGTCTTGATTACTACCTTATTGACAGAGGTTCAAGTCTTGTCAAGACACTTTTTGTAAATAAAAATTAAAAAGCATTACAAATATAAAGAAAATGGAGAAAGAAGAACTCGAACTGATGACCTCCTGAAGCAAAATGCCCTCATTTTCCACTGCAACAGAAACACAACCGCTGAATGTATATGGCTAATATAGTATTTATACCAAATTTGGGGGAGCCATGGCTACCATGGACTCCCAAGAAGATCCGCCCCTGGATACCGGTGAAGCTTTATGATTTTTAACTGCTCTAAATTTGGTCCATGATTTACAACTTAACAAAGTGGATTTTGAGCTTAATTCCAAGTGCGTGGTGGATAGTGTTTATAGCAATCGATCAAACATCTTAACTTTCTGTGATATTATTTTATATCGTAGGCATATGTTATCAAACTTGATATTATCTCATGTTGAGTTTGTTGGAAGACAAGACAATGGGGTTGGTCACACTCTTGCAAGGATGATTCCATTTTTAGCTAGTTTCTATCAATATTCCAACATGTAACTTTGGTTTAGAGAAGGAACTATTTTGCCTTTAATTGGATATATACCAATAAGAATAGGCATACACACCCGTCAAAACCGGTGCTGCCATAATTGGCATATGTTCTATCAGCAATCAGTATTCAACAGACAACAAGAACATTGTTGGTGTGGAAACAAAAGCTAGTAACATATTATATTGACTTGTATGATTTTCCAAAAGAGGCAAACACTGAAGATCCGAAACACTTACCCTGCCTTGTGATTTGACTGTTCCTGTGCGATTGATAAGAACAGTGTTGCATATACATGATCCAGGTAAAATTGTTGATTGTGATAGCAATAATAGATTATTATGGACCCCCAATTTAAATATGTGTGGACTGTGGTTAGGTTTGGCAGTTGTGGTATGTATTGAAAATTGAAATGTACAGTAGACTTTTTTAGGATTGTGATTTTTTCCTTCAATTACATGACACTCTACCGTCTTACCAAGAAATCATGTTATTAAGATATAGTATAATTAGAATTTAGGTTGAAATTAATCCAACTCTTACAAATTTTGTTGAATTATAATAAATTTTGTTGAGGAAGTTGATAGGTTATTAGTGTGATTCATAGATCAAGTGTGATATGTTGATTATGTGATGATTGATTGTATAAAAAGTACACATGTATGAATTAGCATTGCAAGGCAAGGTCCATTACGATTGAGCATATGTCATTTTTGAAACATTACCTAAAGTTTATAATTAGGTTTTTATATTAGACCTACCCATACTTATGAAATTAGTGTACAAGGTGAGAGAAATCACTCTTTATACATAATTTTTTAAAAAGAATATTTCTTGCAACATAATCATTGTGTTTAAAAGTAACATGAAACTTTCAAATTTATTATGAATGTTTGCATGATGTCCTTAGATTGAAAAGTATATTCTGGTAGCTTGTGTCTGCATACCTACGCTTTGAAGTTAGATGCTATTAATTAAGTGAGGGATCAATGGTAGTGACTAGGATGAACTCGCCTCACTTAAATGGTACTTCCTCCGTCCCATAATAACTAAGCTATTTAAAAAAAAATGTTTCAAAATAATTGAGTCATTTCACTTTTTAATACAATATAATTACTTTTTTTCCTTTTATAACTCTAATTAATATTACTTTCACCACTTCCAATTCAATATATTCTATTTTACATTTATGATAAAGAAGAATGCACCAATGCTCGATAAAGACACTCAAAATCATTTTTCTCTCTTTCATTTATACATTTTTCTTAATCTGTGTGAAATGAGAAAATTGCTCAATTAAACTGGGACGGAGGGAGTAAATTTTTATAAAAATTGATGCATTCGAAAATTAAACTATTTAACATTTTAACAAATATATTTTAAATTAAGAATCCTTAAAAAATATCCTTAAAGCACTCGTTTGCAATAACTTAAAAATAAAATTAAAACTCAAGGAAACTATTCTTATGTAACTAGCTACCATTGTCATTCATTAACATTTCTACCTCCATATTTTTGCCCCTCACGTACCATGCTGCTTCTATTTTTTTATTAACTCTCGATTCTTAAGCAAAATGGCTATGATAATTTGCAATTTTGTTGTAAGTAAAATTATAAAATTATTTCAATAGAATTCGGATTTACGTCTCTCAAATATGTTATCTTTAACTAAAATTTAATAATCACTGGAGTCTCTTTTAAACAAATAAATACTACTATAAATAATCATTTGAGTCAAACCAATTGATTTCCCATTTTATCTTTTAGTAAATCATAGAATTTACACTACAGTGCTACACTATCTGGAAAATACTGGGTGGATGACTTTGAGGTTTGATGATTTTGATGACTTTAATGTATTTATTAAAAGTAGTGTAATTATTACTTAATTTGTTGTGAATTCAGACAAAATCACACCAATGAATAACAAAGATGTATGGAGCAAAGGAAGTGGTAATCAATAGATAAAATGTCTCCAAGCAACAACAACAACAAAAACAGACCTAAATCTAAGTGTAGAGTAACACCACAAGCATAATCAAAGCAATAAAGATAAGCAATGAAAGAAAGAAACAAACACACCAAGATGATAACTCAGTTCGGTCCAATATGACCTACTATAGGGGAGAGAGCAGCCCTCCAATCCACTAAGATGAAAGTGATACAAATGAGTTACAAGAGATTAGCTTAAAAGCTCACAAAAGAACAAGACCTAATTTCTACCCATTTTCATGTCGCCCACACTCTCAATGAATCCGAAGAGAAAACACAAAAGGAAGCTTTTGATCATTCCAACGGTGAAATCTCACTTCCCAAGGTGTTTACAATGTTTCCCAACCCAAGAGAACCTCACTACAAAAACACTCAACCCTAAAGTTACCTCCTTTGTAATCCAAGTTTCTCTCCCTTCAAACTCTCCTTCAAAATCTGCAAAGGAACACTTATATAGTACACAGTGACAGACAAAATTGCATCGCGCCTGTGAAAAATCACGTCACGATTGTAAGCGTACGACACAAGGTACAACGGCCTTATCCAAAAATCGTGTCACGCCAGTACTAAATCGTGCCACGATTTTCCTCCAGCAGAAACCATCCATTCTGCCAAGAAAATTGTGACACGCCACTCAAAAATCGTGCCACGATTATGAGTTTCCAACATCACAAATATGAAGGCAATTACAACATAATTAAAAGTCAAAACTTATATTTTCAAGACAAATTTTCTATTTATAGATTCTTTAACCATTGGCATGAGGACATTGGTTAGCAAGACCAAATAAATTATTTTTGCATGATGGCATTGGTTAGCAAGACCCAATAAATTATTTTGATGATAAAAAATGATTGGTTAATAGAGAGATAAAGACAAAGTCACCAAACGCAAAGTCATCCAAATGTAACCTAATGGATGGGTGTTTTATGACTAGTCCGATAATTTTATTTTTTTATTTAACTAATACTAGACACTTAAAATATATACTACTACTAGTACTAGACACTTAAATTAATGTGTCGGTATAATTAACGAATAAAAATGCATTTATATTTAATTTTAGGGTAAATTACACTAACCTCCCTTGAGTTTTTCTTAAACAACACAAACACCCCCTTTAGTTTTTAATTAAACATTAACCTCCCTTGTTTTGTTATTAAATTGACAAAGACCTCCCTCCTACATTAACACTGTTACATCTCTGTTAACTCCACTTTCACTCTGAAGACCACGACCCATTTGTGCCCTGAACTTAAATCAAGCCATCCATAAAAGCATTTTTTCTGTTCATACTCGGTTTTCAAAAACTACCTATTTGACCTCAATTTTTTTTCACAATCCAATAAAACAAAATCAATCACAAACCATCATGGTAGAGCAACCCAAGTTCAGAAACCATAAGGTTTCTTTTTTGAACAAAACAACATAGCCCCTTTAAACCTAAAACACAAAACACATCAAACAAATATTAAATGTTGACCTTTTACCAATCATGCATGCAGGAAAAAAAAAGCATAAAAATTGTTTAAAAAATGGGTAGAAAATAAATAATCAACTTAGTCAAAGGGGTTGTGAAGAAAAAAATTGTTTAAGGAGAAAAGAGGAAGAAAATCTAGGAGAAGAATGGCATAAGGAAAAGGGATAGCTGGGTAAACTAGTGAAAGAAAGCATAATTCAATGTTTAATTTTTACATTTGGCTGAAATTATATTTGGTTTTCTTATTAACCTTTGTACTTGTAGGTTCAGTGTTGGAAACGTTGACCAAGAGGTTCCATTTTAATCTAACAGAAATTTAACGCCATTAAAAAAGAGCGGAGGTTAGTGTATTTTGAATACTAAAGGGGGAGTTTGTGTTCTTTAAGAAAATCTTAAGGGCGGTTAATGTAATTTACCCTTAATTTTATGAATGAGGTATTTATTTTGTGAATAAAAATTACTACCAGCAGTCTTTAGTTATTTTTTGGGCCCGTAATGAATAAAACATGGGTTTGTCTAACATGTGTAACATTGCACATGTTAAAGAAACTAAAGTTAGCAACTTTTTATTGAAAAACTATAACTATTTAATAAAAAATTATATATTTAATATAAAACGTTCAAGTTCCAATGCAAACTTACTACTTTAAATTTTTTAACATTGCAAATTTACACATGATAAAAAAACCCATAAAAGTCTATACATTAGGAAATTTATTTACATTATGAACGGATACACCAACCTAACAAAAAAACCTAACAACCAAGTCGTGCAATAAATTTAATTCTTCGCTTATAAAAAAAATATGATTTAAGTCATCAGCCATGTTTGATTGCCTTCAAGTCTCAACTAATGCTTATAGTTTGGTTTTTTATGGTGGGGAAATATTTTGTTTGGGATGAATGCTTGTAGTTTAATTAGTATCCTAAGGAAATTAATTGACTGTATATAAAAAATAAAAATAAAAGATAAAATTACATGAGTGAAGGACGATAAATTAATTGACTATATGCAAATCAATATTCAAATAAATTGCACGAATATATTTTCATCCGTATGGTTTTTTTGTTTTGTTTTTACTAATCATTTTATGAAATTGTTTTTTCTTTTCTTTTTTGAAACAAAGCAAGATTAGTGCATTTCCTTAAAGATCAAAGTATCAAAGTAGGAGAGATTTCATGAAAAGTATAAGGGCTAGTTTTATAAGGGTTTTTATTTTAATTTCAGAAGTATTCTCTGTTTTCTAACATAAAGAATACAAAATTATCCTCTTCGAAAAAGAATACAAAATCATTAATTCCCTATTTTCTAATATAAGTATTCTCTATTTTAGTTTTGATTTTTTCTCAAAAAGCACAATATCCGGTGGCATAGATTATAAATAAAGGGTCTTTAAGGATTCATAATAAATACATTATTCTTTAAAAAAGGTAAAAACTCCAGTTTACAATGCATTAATTTCACAAACTTTGACAAAAACTTACTATTTAAAGTTACTAAACAATGCCCTAAGGGCACTTGTGAACATTTTTCATAAATAAATTATGATTTTGTACTACTACAAATAGTACAAGATATTACTATAAATTAATCCCAAGATATGTGAAAATATATATATAGACACCTTATTTTTTCAACGCCTCGATTCTTATTTATCTTTTTTCTTATTACTTCATCGATGATTATATCGAATCATATTTATAATGTATGTTTAATTCTACTTTTAAGGTATAAAATTGATTCAGACATATTTAGTTGTAGAATTGATTCTATATCTTCAATGTATGTTTGGTTTAACTTTTAAGGTATATAATTGATTCTA
>Ga0315913_1001220_pt1 | contig 27561 bp, 9 predicted proteins | sample MpolsnodulesMG_FD_207736 | JGI IMG/M metagenome (GOLD analysis project Ga0315913, IMG submission 207736) | Medicago polymorpha root nodule microbial communities from Los Angeles, California, United States - small nodules | ecosystem: Host-associated > Plants > Roots > Nodule | place: USA...
ATATCTTTAGCTTGGTTGTTGTAACCTTTGTCTAACCTTCCATCAACTGAGAGGAAACACGCCTATCTGCCTTAATCACATATATACCGATTTTTGCTAGCAAGATAATCATTTTTAGGTATAAACAGAGGCCATCATAGATCGAAGTCTGAATACAAGAAGAAACTTGCAAAAGAAGTTTTAAGTAGTTAGGAAGACACATGTCATGCATGAAAACTTAAGTTAGTTTCTTTCTTTTACTTTAAGTGTGATATTTGTTCTTCGGACGTTCATTTACATCATGCAAGATTGCATATTACATCACACATCCTCCCTTAAAGGATAAACATGTTATCGATTTGTTTGATTGATGTATGTAACTCACTCTAGTTAGTAATAACAATAATACCATTCTCTTAAAACTTTTTTGATTACTTTTCTCCTTTATTTTTTATACTTAGTACTTGTTGTTGTGTTGTATTTACACAACTTTATTCGATTTTGAGTATTTCTTGCACTGTCAGCGTAGACTTAAGAGAATAAACCTATAATTTTTTTTTAAAGGTGAATAAACCTATAAACTTAGAATCCAACAAAGATCTAATTTGAATCTTAAATCGATGATCGATTTCATTTATTGATGAGATATTTAATTCCCTTTCATCACTATATAGTATAATTTCAAAACAAGATTATATATATGATATATTCTTCAAAGACCGTATTTACTGTTAAATATACAACCAATTGTTTCTTACTTACCGCATGAAGATGAAACCATAAAAAATTTCAAACTATACTAACCTAACCTCTACCAAGTCACATCAAATCACAAGCACAAATACACTTCAATTTGGAAAAAAAGTAAAAACCAAACACAACATATAACAGAGAAAAAAATTAAGGAACAAATTAACTTTATTCATAAATTGAAACTAGAAACATTTCATTATAAATTGAAATTAGAAAAATTTCATACTTCATAGAGACTTCAGAGAAAGAAACTCCACCATAAGAAAATAAAACAAAAAGAGATTTGAATAATTAAAAAGGAGATGTTAGTAACACTCTCTTTTTAATACTCTTTCAAACACTCATTCTCTTGATGAAATTAATTAATGTTCCACGTGGGTTACATTTTCAAAATATATGACCCACATTGATTTAAACCAATTAATTAAAGAGTGGGTATTAGAGAAAATGTTGGAAAATAACCATGATCATGCATGCAGTTTGTTATTAGGTACTCTCCTCCTTCTCCTTCCACCCCAAAGCTTGTTTGATCGTTGCCATTGCTTTCTCGAAGATTCCATTCCCAGCATTGGATCTCTGGCTCTCGACTTGTACTTCAAAATTCAAGTCATGATGGAAAGTCTCCAACGAAGCACCACACTCCTTAAACTTTGTATACAAACGGCGGTAAGCACGCCGTAACGACACCTGAAAAGACTCCCTAACCTCAATAACCGTCGAAGAATTGTCGCTGTTGTTGCTGCTGCTGCCGTTGGTGTTATAACCATAATACCCAACCCTCACGTGCCCATTCACGTACTCTTTACACGCAGCGAGGAGAACATGCCCTCGTTCACGAAAGTGTTCCTTGACAAATTCCTCAAAATTCTTTGGCGGTGTCCGAATGATCAAATATGCAGTGTGACACGTTTTAACGAAAACATCTTCATTGTAAGTAAGTGACTTGGCTTCATGGAAGGAACGATTGAATATACGGTAAAGAGGTTCGTTAAAAAGTGGGTACTCGTTAAGAACAAGTGCTTGAATCGAAACTAAAAGCTGCAGAAGAGTAGACCTAGATGGGTCCCACCTCTCGCCCTGCCATGTGTTGAGAAGGCTTAAGCAAATGCTGCCGTCGGTGTAAAGATTAGGGTTTAAGCTGTACCCGAAAGAGTGATAATGAATCTTTGGTGGATTGTTTGGGTAATCGGCAGGGAATTGAATGTCAAAGAAGAACAGACCGTCGTGATAAGGTGTACCGGCTGCGCCGACGATAACGGCACGGAGTAAATCGATGCGGGTTTCATAGGCTTTGACGTAGATGGAATCGGGGAGATTGTTTTCGAGAATTTTCCACTCTTTCATGATTCGTTTGTAGAGGGCACTTTTTGTATCTCTGAAGCAGTTTCCGCTGATGTTGTGGCTGAGGAATTTGTGATCTGAATCGTCTGAAACCATGTCGAAGGTGTTCTTTTTTTCCATCTTAATTTTCCCTTTCTTCTTTGTTTCCAATTCTCAATTCAATAGTGTTGTTTTGTGTTTCTCTTATTATATAGTACTGTAGTGTTTCTCTCGTATTTTTTGACCTAACCTATCCGTATATTCTGGTCAGTTTTATGTTATTCGGCGATTAGTCAAAGGCAAGCAATTTTTTCCATTAACTTACCGTAAGTCAACGGATGTACTAATATATATTAATAATATATAAAAATCGTATTTTAACAAAATTTTATAATTTTCTATATTTAAATTCACAATCTTCGTAGTTTTATATGTCTAATGATTATTTTTCAAAATATAAAACCAATTTGTTTTCTCTTTTTTTTCTTCTTCTTATTCTTATTATTATTATCCAATTCCATTAGGAAATAAACAATTTATTACGGCATAAATATATGAAATTAGTTTATTCTACTATTTTATGGCATAAGAGAAAATAGTTTATCCTCATCATATTATCTTTTAATATATTAATATCACTAATCTGCATATAAAAAAAAAATCAAAATCAATAGGAACATTACATTAATATTGATATTTTTAAAATAATCATTAGTTTTTAAAATTTAAGCTTATCAACTTACTCATATCGGAATATATAAAGATTTTTGAAATATAAGTACATAAAGTCTGCAACGTGTACGATGCAAATATTTAACAACATTTTGTTTATAAAATAAAAAAATATTTAATAAAAACACTATATTTGCATTGATATTTTAAACATAGTCAATAATTTTCAAATCCACTAACAATATATAAAAATCGTACTACAACAAAATTTCATAATTTTTCTTATTTAAATACGTGATCTTCTTAATTTTATGTGCCTAACGGTGTTTTAAATATAAAATGAAAATTTATTTAATAGAAACACTACATGAATGTTGATATTTTAAAAATAGTCACGAATTTCTAAAATTTTATCATATTGACTTTCTCAATATTTGTTTATGCATATCTAAACACATAAAATCTGTAACGGATGTGGTGCAAATATTGAACGGTATTTGGCATATAATATAAAAAAATTATTTAATAAAAACACCATAATATAAAAAATTATTTAATAAAAACACCATATTAATGTTTATATTTTGAAAATAGTCATGAGATTCCAATATTTTATCGTATAGACTTGAGTTTCCAATATTTTATCATATCGACTTTCTCATATATGTGTATAAAATTTGTTCAGGCAGATATAAACACATACAATCTACACCGAAAACAGTGCAAACATTGAACGATGTTTTGCATATAAAATAAAAAGTTATTTAATCGAAACACTACATTAATTTTGATATTTTGAAAATAGTCAAGAGTTTTCAAAATTTAATCATACTGACTTTCACATATAGGTAGATAAAAATTTGTTTATGCATATATAATCAAATGAAATCAACATATGAAGTGATTCAACTATTTATCAGATTTTTGTAGATATAAGAGGAAAAAAAATATTAATAGAAACATTACATTAATATTTAATATTGATAATTTTTATTTAATATCTTTAAACATTCGACAATATTAACAATCTAATTTTTTTTATCCTCGTGAGCTTTGCTCAGTTGGTAGGGACAATGCGTAATATATGCAAGGTCCGAGGTTCAAATACCGACCACCACAAAAAAAAACTATTTTTTTATATAATTACCGCAACGTTACGTGACATGTGTGATTGCACGGGTAGTTTACTAGTTTTCAACCAAAATACAAATTTAAAAGTCTAATTATATACTTCCTCTGATCTTATTTATAAGAAAAAAATTGACTTTTTAGATTCATTGAGTAATTGATGTATCTTGTCTCAAATATAGACCAAATTCATGATTTATGCAATGAATCAAAAAAGTCAAATGTTTCTTATAAATAGGACCAGAAGGAGTATTCTTTTATTATTTGATCAAGAAAAAACCCGTAAATAGGTAAATACCCCTCGAAAATTATAAAATCTTGCAATTACCCCCGTAATTTGAGAAAAGGCAAAAACTCTCATAAAATTCTTAAACATGAGTCAATTTGCCCCCTCCATTAGTTTTCTCCGTTGGTCAAAATACGTAGCCGTTGACTGTCTACGTGCCACTCTCACGTGGTCTAACATGGCATGCAACATCATACGAGGTAATTGCTTCTTTTTTTTGGTTATTTTCGCACATATGAGCAATTACCCCCCACCCCACCCCTCAAATTTCAAACTTATGTTCAAAATACCCATTGAAATTGACAAAAATCAAGCAAATTGGTCTATGTGATAAACAATTTTTCTTGTGATTTAATGGATTCAGTATAAAGGTTTGATCCTTATGAGTAGCAATAAATTGGAGAAGAATGATATGGATCGTAATAAATGTACTTAGAAGAATTACAATTGAAAGGAAAATGTTGTGTGTCACTGTTAGGGATATCATATGTTTGTTGTGTTGGACGAGGTATGTCCTTGAAATTCATGAGTTATTTTTTTTATGTGCATTATGTAGGTAAAGTTGAGGAGCCAAAATTATGGTATGATAAATCTTGATGTACTTTTAGACATTTAATTGCAACTAGATTCAGAACTATTGGACTTAGCTTATGCATATGAACTTGCATATAGCTTTCTTAATGAATTCCAATAAGGAAGGGATTATAGAGACTCGAATATTTTATGTAGCTTATCAAACTACTACTTATTTTATTGAATCATGCTACTAAGAAAGGGGTGCTTGCCGGTGCAGATGATGGAAAACTTAAGAAAGTAAATCTTACTGTTGGATCATGCTACTAAACCATAACACGTGACACACAATTTTCCTTTCAATTGTAATTCCTCGAAGTACATTCGATACAATTTACCATTCTTCTCCAATTTGTTGCTACTCATAAGGATCAAACCCTTACGGCAAATTCATTAAAGCACAAGAAAAATTGTTTGTAAAAAATTTGCTTAATTTGTCAATTTCATAGGGTATTATGCACATAAGTGTAAAAAAATTTAGAAAAAAAAAACAATTACCCTCTATGACGTGACAGTAACATGTAGACAGCCCACGGCCCACTTCTTGTTGACTAACGGAGGAAACTAATGGAGGAGGCAAATTGAGTAACGTTTAACAATTTCAGAAGAAATTTTTTTTATCTATAAGATGATTTTTTCATGATTTTTTGCAACAAGTATATGACGTTAAAATGGACCTTTCCAACAAAAAAAAAAACTAGAATTTTCTGCAAATGAATGAATTAATTATGAATTTTTAAAGTTCCAAAAACTCAAAAAAAAATAACAACGTAAATCTCGATATAGAAATCAAATTTTGAGATGACATTTTTTTGAAACATCTATAAATACACATAGAAAAGATCTGAAAATTTTCCATCGCATATTGAAGACGCCTCAATTTATTTTGATTTTTCAACCAAACGTACAAAATTACAATTTTGTTTTGAATAAGCACATACTCACGGGTAAATTTCGTTTCATGATTTTGTAGCATGGTTATAACATCATAAGAACCTTCACCATGAAATATTAGAGTTTCTAAACAAGGGACGGATTACTTTTAGATTGATTACAATTCAAGGTGATGGAAACTTAACCTTTTCATTCAAGCTTTTACAACTCGAAAGTTTACATTAACTCGTTTTACCTATGTAAACTCGAATCGTAACGAGGTTACCTAAAATTAAAATTATATAAAATTTATTATATATATGACATATGTAAGCTAATATAATATTGTAAATAAGTCAATAGTGCAAAACATGACTTACTCCCTCCGATCATTATTATAAGCAAAAATTAAATTTTCAGATTCATCAAATAACTAATGCATCTAGTCTATAATGTGTATCATATACACAGGGCCGTTCTGATAAAATCGGAGACCATGTTCAAATATTAAAAATGGCCCCGATAGAAAAACAAGATTTTTTAAGCGATAGTAATCATCATTTAAGTTGTAAATAACATAAAAAATAGTCATTCTTATTAAGTAAAAGTAAGTTTGTATGGGAAGAACTAACTAACTTGTGTTGAACTTCAATAACCACTAATTGTTTTAATATTAAAAATTGGGTTCATAATAAAAAGAAACGCCAAAAACTTTAAAAAAATCATCACTTTGTTTAGTACAAAATGAGTCTTAATTATATTGGTTGTTAGTTGCTTAAAAAAATGTCTTTGTTATCTAAATAGTGACAAACTAGTACTAATATTGGGAAAAAATAGTAGCAAATTAGTACTAGCATACATGGTTAAACTTAAAAAATAGAAAAAATACTAATTATTTAACGTATTTAATCTGCGTTATTAATGGAAGTAGATGACGAAAAATTCAAGATATATAGTAGATTTATACAATCATAGATAACTCTAAAATGTATATTAAATTGTAATGTCCTAGTAGTTGTGTATGTAATTAAACTTTTATATTTGGTTCAAATTCACACAAATGCTCGAAATTGAACCCGGAAACAAAAGACCCAAGTGCATTCTATTTTACCACTAAACTATTACAAAATGTCTATTAATTTTTTATATTTTATTATATATACCTACAACTTTTGTGTGCTATATTAATTTTTTTTCCAGACTTCCAAGATTGCAAGGCCCGACACCGTAGCTCATCTTGCACTTGTTAAGGGCTGGGCCGGCATATACATTATATATACATGTCTTCTTTTTCAGTAAAACAACTAGCATGACTGAATGAGTTAGTTGAAAAAAAACTAATACTCCCTCCATTTTAAAATGAGTGTTGTTTTAACCAAAAAAATTGTTTCAAAATGAATGTCAATTTCAGTTTCCAATGCAATAATAACTTTTTCTTTTCAATTGTACCCTTCAATTAATACTATGTTACACTACTTCCAAAGTATTATTTTTTCTTTGATGAAAAACAAACCAATAGCTGATTAGGATAATTTGGTAAAATTTTATTTCATTCCTTAATCTGTGTGCAATTGGCTAAAACGACATTCATTTTAAAACGGAGGGAGTATATAGTAGCTCACGGTCAAAAGCATGAAAAATTTCTTTTGAAATTTAATATTGAAAAAAACACAATAGAAAGTGGAAGGAAATGAGTGGAATAAACAACATTTTACGTTGGATTTAATGTTGGATCTAATTTAAATGTGTGTGAGGAGGGGTGATATTAGTAACATGAGGAGTGGATTAGCATCAGTTCGGTTTGTTGGTTCTTTGGATCTCCAAATAAAAAATCGAGAGCCAATTTAAAGCAAATCATGTCGGTTTAGGTCAGTTTGATTCGGTTTTGAACCGAACAAATAATGCATGATACTTTTTCGGTTTGGCTTTTCAACTTCGTCGGTTTTGTCCGAACCACTTACACTCTTAAATGCAACTTTAGATGTGCATGCACCATTTGGAATTTTGACCAGCCTAGTCATCAAGAGGCGGAAACATGGGATTTAAAAAAACTCATTATGAATGTGGGTTATACTTGAGTGTTTATAGAACTAGATTGCATAGTTGTTGATGACATATGGGGTATATTGAATCATAGAACGGAGTTTAGTGTTTTATGTGTTTGTAAAACTATTATGCACTCTTTATCAAACTATAGTTTAAGTTTCATTAGATGGCAAGCCAATAATGTAGCTTATTTACTAACTCAAGCAACATTATTGTCATATATTAGTCGCCAAATCTTTGATTATATTTCATCATTTATTGTGATTATTTTGATGAATGAAAAAAAAGTTAAATTTGTGATTGTAAAAAAAAAAATTGTTTTTGGCATATATTTCTTATATAAAAACGAGAGTATTACTGTATTTTTATTTTCAGTGCTGGTGAAAAAATCCACATGCCTCTCTTGTGTGTGTTTTTAATAAACATGCCTCTCTTGTGTGTTGTGCACTATATTTTAAAATGGCACATCAGATCCAAAGCAAATTAAACCTTGCGATATTACTCCACCATACCACGTGCAAGTCTTCTACTTTCATCATTTATATCTTTTTATTCTATTGTTTTATAGTTCATCACATAAAAAAAAGGAGTATGTTTATGAATACTGGATCAAGGTCTGGAAACTGCACATTTGGTTCCATGATGACATGGTCCATGAATGGTAGTGGTGTTCCAATTTTGGACACGTGTGTAATGATGACAATGTAAATGGGAGCTATGAACTTTGTTCCCTTTTGGTTAATTTACCTCGTTTCCACAATTACCTCTGCAGTCATATGAAAGCTGTTTTTTATTCTTATTTATCTCAATGATTCATTTCGAATATTATGTCACATCTGCAACCGTTAAAAAACAAGAAGTAAAAGAGAGAAAGGAAACAGACAGAATTAAAGATTAAAAGCTACTTTTTTATTTACCAAATTGATCAAGCAAGGTACTAGTTAGGTATGCTATATTTGTTTCCTTCAAAAAAAAGGTATGCTATATTAGTTAAAGACAATAGCACTTGCTAATTTGGCTAGTGGGTACATATTGATTAATGACCACTGTCATGTGAACGGTTAAACGTTCGCTTTCAATTAAAGGCATGCAATAGTTTCTTCACTACCATTAATATTTTCAAGAGATAAACGTACATATTTAGCAACTTTCTAATAATTGAAGATCAATCCAAAAGTTAATAAGTAACACTTATAAAATGGACTAGATTCTCTCATACGCATTATGTTCATTTAAAAAAGTTAACTATACGGAAAAATTGCTAATAGGAACATGGTTTCCACTAATTAACAAAACAGATCCATAAATTGAAAGATATAGCCTATAGGGTCAGTACATGAATTGATTGAGTACTGATTAAGTCCTTATATATATTAATATGGTATAGGTTGTAGGTTCGGTTGTCATTGTAAGTGGTTGTTAATTTTGTGCATGTTGGTAAGCAAGAATGTATATAGCCACTATAATCATTAACTTGCGTGCATAAGAAATGAGAATGAAGAGTTAATTAGTTCTTGATCAAAAAAGAGAGTTAATTAATGGTAGTTGTTTTATGCAGTCATATTTCTTTATGAGCCAGGCACATGGTCCCTACACTGAGTTGGGGCATCATAACTTGGGATCAAGAGGATATTCCAAATTAGCCTAAAGTTGAGAAAAAGGTAAAATTCTATTCCATACATAAATAAATAAAGATAATTGAAGCTGCGGAAAGCCAAAAAGGAAACGTGCACTAAAAAGGAAGTTACAACAAAAGATACTTTTCATATAAAATTACTACTAGTACCAAATAGCAATTGAAGTTGTATCAATAATTTCCAATGATAATGAATAATGTAAATAGATCACTCTAACAAGAAACTATCTAGCTGATTAATTCCCTTATTATTGTACAGGAAACAAGCATTGAAATAGACACAAAATGCCACTGTAATAATTGATTAACCTTAAGAAAATAACAAGATTCTAAACTTGTACAATTGTATCTATGAGAAAGCTCAACTGAGATTTGTTGCAGAAAAACTAGCTTGTTGTATCCAACATAAAGAGAAATTAAGCAGTTATACTATAATTATAGCTGTACAAAAATTCTAACCATCAACAGTTGCACGGTCAATTTCTTTTAACCTTGTGTCAGGTTAGTTTACTTATGCGGTCACCTTGTCTAGTGGGCACCACTACTCACTACTCTCTACGACCCTTGAGTAATAAATTACCGGCATTCATGCATTCGAAACATCGATGACACGCATTCAAAAAATGCATATTTGAATTATTATTATTATATAATTCAAAATGCCGAGTTTGAATTTAAACGATTATCGATGTCTTGAATGCGTGAAAACCTATAATCTCTGCTAAGTAAGTACTAACTCACCTCTCCCCTTGAGCACACTCCATAACTCTCTCTGACACTAAAACTAAAAACGCACGCGCTCTATTTTTTTTCCCCTACTCTCTCTTTCTCTCATTCAAGACATTCAATGCAAACGAACCCACTCATAACGACCCTCCAACGGCATGTCTCTAACAATATCAAAGTTGTACCTACAAACAACGCAGCAAAGTTGTTAGTTAGTTAGGGTTCGATTCTGCCACTGCACAGAGAATAGATCACTGCTCACATTCCTTATCTTATGTCGCAAATTTCAAAATAAAAGATAAAAAATTTATACGTGCTAGTTTTGTTATACTCACTTCTCTGCAAATCTCTTCTGCTCCTCCTTCTCAAACTTTGCAAAGAATTCATCAAACTCTTCATCCCTAAACAAAGAAAAAAATATATAGGTAGCATTTGATGAGTGACAAAAAAATTTTGTTAGAAAATTGAACGTGAAAATAAAGAGAAAAACTGAAATATAAAAATTACCTTAACGATTTTAAATTGTGGTTCGTTGAGTCTACCGTTTCAAAACCCTTAGTTTTCAGCTGCAAGATCATCATAGTAATTCACAAATATTAGTAAAAAAAAAAAACAAAGGAACACAAACATAAATAAAACATAAGACGAGAAAGTAAACAAGGAAATTGTTACGTCGAATTTGGTCTAAATGAAAATTATAACAAACCTCTGGATCTAACGGTGTAGTGTTGAGGTCTTTAACGTCGTCGTCGTCAGTTTCAGTAACCTTGCCAGAGCTTAAGCAAGTCAACAACGGAGTGTTTTCCGAGCGAAACTCATCGGAAACCACCGCAGAAGCCGATGAAATAATATTTTCTGCAGCTTCAGCAAGCGAGTTTGGAAGCTGGTGCTTCATTTCAGAAGATTGAAACTGCGAAGCAGAATGAGTAATTTTTCTTTTCTTGGAAATGGAGGTTCCGTTTGAAGAAGACTCGTTCATAGCTATAATTGTTGGAGAAGAACGTTTACAATCACCCATTTTTTTTTGTTGTTGTTGCTATTTTGAGATGAGGGAGAGAGCGAAGTGAAAGAAGAAGGAGCTTAAAAAGAGAGTGATCGCATAGAAATGTTAACGAGGGTAATGATTACAGTGGACGGTCCAGATTTATTATTAAATAACTGTTGTAGAGAGGGAGGGTCCTTTTTGTCTCCCTGGCAGTAAACGGATCATATGTGTAAAAAACGTCATTGCATTGCATTTTGCCATCATAACTACAAATCCGTTACGGTTCAAACTTTTAATATTTAATTATTTTCTAACAAAATTACGTAAACTAAAATTATAGTATACTTCAAAAAATTTGGACAGAAAATTTTCCATGCATTTCCTGTCGTTTTGCAACATCCCATGTGACATGCTTTCTACAATGATGACTATACACTTTTTTTACAAGGATGATAATAATACACTGAGCTTTTTTTTGGTTACAATAAGACACTGAGCTTTGCAATACAATATCTTGTTTGGGCTTCTTTTTCTTTTATTCCTTTTAAGACAAATAAAGTTATTTTCACTTTTTGTAAAAAGAATGAAATCGGTTGAATAATACTTTTTTTTAGCAAATTTAAAGTTTAAACCTGAAAGGCAATGATTTTGTCATAAAAAAAGGGATAGGCAATGCTGTTAAAATAAAGTTTTAAAAAATATTAAGAAAATAGAGATTTTTTTTAAAGAAGAAAGAAAATAGAGAATTAAAACTAAAAATATACATTGAATTGTCTAGGCTGATTCATTTTGTTATAAATCATGTTTTTCTTTTTTTATATTTCGTAAAAAAGAAGAGTGTGAGACACGTCTTCAGAGAATTCAATGGTCTTCAGAGCGCTTAAGGAATTTCGTTTTATCAACATATGTAATGTTATTTGCAAGCTTGTTTCTAAGGTCCTAGTAAACCGGTTGAGACCCATGCTTGATGATATTGTAATCAACCCTCTTCAAAGTAGTTTTATTCTTAAAATGTCTATAGTCAAGATTTGTTGTGCAATTTGATAACAACAATGCATATAGACTATCATGTGAATATATTTATGACCTTATCTCTTGTATTATGGATATGAGATATCAAATCTTCACATAGATATAACTATTACAGTAATATTTATGAATTGACCCACCATGATAATACCACATAATGATTTATGTAAAGTGTCATAAGATAATCTCTCATATTGATAGTGGTGCATGCCACCTTTCGACCTAAAACCATTATGATCCTATATGGCAAACTGGCTTGCAGAATATTATTTGTTACTTTGATTCTCTTCATGCGGCGCACTTAGTTAATATGTGCACACGACATTTTCATCATATGAAAATATGTTGGAGATTATATAAAAAGACACATGAATCTTACCCTCCATCACATACTTCGCGAGGGCAATGTTTGTGCAGATATTTTAGCAAAATTTGGAATTAATTTTTTGGATACCTTGGTTATGTTTCATGAGCCACCGTCGTGTCATTCTTCGGCTTTGTTAGGTGACATTCTTGGAATGTGATTTATTTTAGTTTTTTTCTTTTTTCTTATGTAATAAAAAATAAAAGTATACATATACTCTTATGTTTTAATCGAAAGTACATTGAGAAAATAATATTTGAAATCTTCCTTCTAAAAAGTTTAAAGATGATTTTTTTTTCCCGTTTATGACTTATAACTTATGTCTAATAAGCTCATTTTACTAGAAAAAACCAGTTTGATAACCCTTAATTTTTCATGAACTTTATAACTTATTTTTATTAGCTTATATCATTTTGTTATAAGTTAATTCAAGTAGCTTATAACTTATTATTTTTTATCTCAATTTTTTCCCTTGTAATCTTAATTGATAAAAGTTAAGTATCATTTCATATTTATAAGATAGTTCAACCATTAATTTTATCAAACATTACAAATTCAATCTGCTAACTTATCAACCGTCTGTTATAAGAATTGACTAATTTATCAGCAAATTGTTATAAGGTCATCCGCTATAATCTAACTTATCAACTATTCGTTATTTTTTACCAAATAGAACCGTTAAGAATATAAATTGCGAGTCAGGAAACACACTAATTTTTTTTTTTTTTTTTGGTCTAATAGCCTAATGGCTGGAGTTCACACAATTAAATGTGGAAATGTGGGGTGTCCGGGGTTCGAACCCCGGCCCCTGCATAAATTATGCAATGTCCCTACCAACTGAGCTAAGCTCACGGGGACGGAAACACACTAATTATAACTGTTGAAGTTTTTTTTAGAGATGACGGTTGAAGTTATTATGTTTAAATTCCAATGTTTGCCTGTTGTATCCTAAACTTGTACTATAGCTAGGTTATTACATATTATGTTGATCCAGTTTAGAGTGAATGAAAACTCTGAGAAGTTCTAGGTTTATCCGGTGAAGCTTCTGTAACATCTTAAATCCCAATCAATAAAATAAGCTGGGGCAGCTAGCTCATGTTTTATAACAGCTTTATTACCGGTAGATAGACTAGTAGAAACATAAAAATTCATGGTGAATGAGAGTAGGTAGATTATATCTTTCCGTTGCTTTTATGGAAAGTGTTATGGTTTTGATAGAAGAAAAAATATATATCCTCTCCATTTCATATCTTAGTTTTTTTAATGGCAAATACTAACAAATGTCTCAGAAAAAATCATTTTATTTGAGGCTTTCAAATTTTCATGTTATATTTTCATATCTTATTATCAAACATCAAGAATTCTAGTTAAGTGAGATATTGCACACTTTATTAGAATTCGAACCATAGTTCGCTATGTTGTGAGGGAGTCTAGTCCCTATCAGAATGAATCTTTATTGCTATTTTCATGCTTGGCTATATATTTTAAAGCTTTTATAGCATATAAAAAATTAATTGATATATTGTACTAAAATATCAATATTTAAAACAAAAGTTTAGAAAGGGAAAATTATTATTAAAAAATTCACTTGAGTTTGTCCGATTATGTTGGCTTGAGATTTTGGAGTGTGATCCTCTCAAAATCTCAGATTCGATTATCATCTGTGTCAATTTCGACAACGAAGAATTTATCAATTGTTTGTTCTTAGATTGCAATCTTTTTTGGTAGTATTTGGCATTCCATTCATAAATGGTTGAGTATTTAACAATTAACCCGGATGATATTCTAGAGGATACATAACAATTTGGGGGGTTCTTTTGTTATTGGGAAAAAAAAATTGTTTTGGTGTATAAGTTATTTGGTTGGCTACTATTTGGATGGTCGGGAAGGAATACAATGCAAGGATTTTTTGTAATACCGAGCTTCTGCTGGACCAGCTACTTGAGCTTATTAAACTTCATTTGCGGTGGTGGTTGAAATCGCATAACTCATTATTTTTGCGACTATCACACAAGGTGGTCCAACCTGTTAGGCTGTCTTTGATTATTTTACTTTGTAATATTTCATTTTTTTTTCTTTTTGGCTAGTTATCTAGCGTTATTTGGTTGTAAACACTTTTATTCTCTTTCAAGCACTCCTTGTGAGTCAAAGAGAGGTTTTATCTATTATATCTTTTGGCTAAAAAAAAGAATTTAAACTATGTCATTTGAAGTTACAAGTCAAACTCCTCACTGAAAAATATATATGTATTTCTCATTAATTTTTAGATAAATCAATTCTCAGATTTGTCAATAAAAAAAAATTAAGGATAAAAATGATCATTATCAGTTTTCAATATGAATGCTATAAATGTTCAGCTATAAACGACTTTGTAAAACAATCATTTTAATTATATTAATGATAGAATTAAATCTTTTTAGTCACTATAAAATATAAAATTTTGATTTTGGTCCGCATAAAAAATTTCTTCAACTTATAGTCTCACAGTATTTTTCGCCAGCAATTTCCGTCTATATTCTTAAGTAAATTCATGTATACTTTTTCTATTTTCTTATGATTTCTTTTTTCCAAACATATGTATAACATTATAAACATCTCCACTGAAATTTAAAATATTTAAATAGAAATGAATTATATTAAAATGAATTTTTAAGCAATAAAAGTTCAAGAAATATAATAACTAAGTTCAAGAAAATTTGAAAGTTTTCACATGGAGGAAATTTATGGGGGTTGTTGTATAGCAATATACGAAATTTATTAAGAATAAGATAAATAAAGTTTTAGATTTGGTTGGACGGTCATATGGGTGTATGGAATAATATTCCATAATCTACATTCGTACCACTTTTAACACGTTAGCTGAGAGAGGAGGAAAACAAAAGAATGGAAGAAAATACAGTAGAGAAGGACTATACCAATGATTAAAGTGTAAGTTTATTGTTCACTGAAATAGTAGATGCAACATGTTTTCTGTTTTCTGTTTTTTTAGGTTACAATATATTGAAGAATTTTGTGTAATTTAACTATCAATCAATCGAAATTAGTCATATGAACAAATTTACAATTAAAGTGAAAGTAAGTTTGTAGGTACCACTTATATATTTACTTATTTGACTAATTTTGATTGGTTGATTTATAAATTATCCTTAATTTTTTAAAGGTGGTCTATACCTCACATTTTTTTTTATGAGATGCAACACTTTGATAATTATTCTATGAAAAAATCTATTTTTTAAGTTTATATTGAATAACTGATTTATTTATATAAAATCTATTATAGACTATATAGATTATTATTTAATTAGTTAAAAAATACATTTTTTTCATAATAAAGACCGCAATGCATTTAAAAAGTAAACCTCCTTTTTATAATAAATCGGAGGTGATAATTAAAAGATGCAAAATAATAACTTGTGCTATAAGGACAATTGTTGAAAAATGCAATAAAAAAATATTATCTTTAAAATTCTATATATATATCCAATGCATGAAAATTTAAAATGTGACTATTTCCTTCTTAAAGTTATCAAATTTTTTTGAGTAAATTACAACCCTCTCCCCTGAGAGATTATGATATTACACTCCCTTCCCCTCTTAAGATTAAATATACAACTTAGTCCATTTAACTTGAAAAACTTGACACCGTTAAAGAAGATTTAATTTTAAGTTTAAATTGACAATAATATCCTTTCTATTTGTTTAATATCCCACGCTTAATTTCATTACCTTCTTCTACCTATCGAAAGCCCTAACCCCTATTCTCTAAAGTTTCTTAATCTGCTAACTGACGGTTGTCATATAAAGATTGAAACTTCTGCACACAAGTGTTATTTTCTTATGCCCATTTTCTTCCTTCTTTGACTTTGTCTCTTCTTTTTTTTCCTCTCTCTTTTTATTCATCGATTGGAAAATCCTATATACATATAGGAGTTAAAGATTATTCTAATATATTAATTCTTAGGATCGAATTGTATGAATCTATAAATCTTTTTTTTGGGAGCATGATAAAGATTGATGCATCATCCCTCAAAAAAAGAAGATTGATGCATCAGACATTTCATTCATGATATTATATGTCCTTGTATTTACTCGCAAGCATATGCCAAAAAATTGATTAATATTTAAAGAAGCAGATTATTAGGTTAAGTAAAATGAATAAAGTTCTAAATATATTGTTATAGTCAACAACACAATAGTGATGAACAAAATAGAAACAATGATAAGTTTACGAGGAGGAAAATCACGGTGACGAAGAAAGCAAGGAAGAATGAGCTTTGGTAGCATTGGGGAAGGAGGAGGAGGAATATAGAAAGGGAAAGGAACTATAGTCTGGTAATTAATGAAGGAAAGAGAAAAAAACGATGACCAAGAGTTCTAGATAAAGGCTATTTTTGTAATATTAAATTTATTTAACGGTGGTTAACAGTTAGTTAACATCAACATAAAAAAGAATGGATCAAAATGTATCAAGAAGCATCTCTTGAGGGAGGATAATGTGTGTTTTAAAATAGGAGGGGAGGGGGATGTAAAAGTAGCATCTCTAAGGGAAGGGGGATGTAATTTACTCGAAAAATAATCATAACTTAAACAATCTTTACATTTCCGACCATATTCCTCCGCCTTTTCTTTTCAAGTAATAAATATTTATTCTTTAAAAAAAAGTAATAAATATTTGTACCACTTTATAATTATAGTTTGTCATATCCTTACATGAACTAAATATAATTAAATATATTTTAAGTACATTAATGTGTTGGGTTTGTCGCTTTAGCATACTTAATAAAAAGGTCACATTAATAGCTTAGCATTTATATTAATTCATTTTTTTTAAATGTCTATTTGTTTATAATATACAAATTATGGAGCGTCATATGATTATTTAGACTACATTTTTGGTAATTTAATAATCATTAGAAGACAATTTAGAGGTTATCCAAAGGATTAATTTGTTCATAGTTTGACAGACATTTTGTATTATTTTTATTTGAGGTATTGTAAGTCATTTTTTAGAAATATTTGGCTCAAACCTCATAAGCTGAGATTTCTGAAAGTTGTGGCTACCTGTTCAATCAACTTTCCGTACACTTCCCGTTGAGCTCTAAGGCAAACACTTTTTTTCCCTGATAAACCAAGAGATAGGTTAGGCATCTAGGAGAAACGGAAACATCCCAACTAGGTTGACACCTGACTGAGACTCCCATCCTCTATCGCCTACTTAATATATATTATTTAAAAAAGGAAAAAGAATATATACAAGAAGGGGGACTGGGCCAAGACCCTTGAAAAGGAAAGAACCCAAAGAATAAAGCCATCTAAGGGAAAAAATAGTTAGGCAAACCGTTCCTATCCCAAAAAAAAAATTATGTAACAACATTTCAGGCATTGAATCAAACCAAACAACCTCAGAGATGCTATGACTATGAGTGGCTAGCTTGTTTGCAAAACAATTTCCTTTGTGGTAAATCTTTATACTAACAATCAAGAGTTTTTAGAAATAGCCTATTCCAAGAATCCTCTCCTCTAAAGATGTCCACATCATCATAATCTTACTTGACATTTGTTCCAAAAATTTCTTCTAATTTTTAATACAAGCTTAATAATAATTATTATAAAAAACCGTTTTTATATAACATTGAATTGTACATAAAATACATAGTTGGTTACAATCAAATAATTATTAATATAATTATTGTTTCGATTAAGATTTATATGTTACATTAAAAAATTGGTACATTACAAACAGATAATTATTAATATAATTAGTGTTTTGACTAAGATTCATATGTTACCTTATTACATTAAAAATCGGGTACGTTACAATCAAATAATTGTTAATATAATTAGTATTTCGATTAACATTTATACGTTACATTAAAAAATTTATAGGCTACAAAATTATAATAAATATAATAACTAATAATTTGTAAGTTACTATTAAATTTCAATTGTTATATAATTAAATTTTTGTCGGTTACATCAAATAAAATTTAATTTTTTTTAATACATGTTTTATAATATTAAAGATATTAACAATGCTAATTTTAAAATAGTTAAACTAATAATAAATAGAAAATAACCGTTATGATATTATTTTTGTATATAAATAGCCGCGTTTTAGGGTACAACTAATCCATAACCACAACAATTTTCTTATTCATCTATTCTCTGGTTCTCTGAAACACGACTTCATTTCTGACGTATCACCTAGAAAAAAATCGTGGATATTGGTTGTGAATGTTGTTCGTGCTTGGTTGGTTCTAATGGATCGAAATGTATTTTCTTTCATATCGTTTTTGTTTTTTGTATTTTTTATTTGAAATATGATGTTTTAATCTTTTGTTATGTAGTTTGACCGAATTGATGCTTCTATATGAAGAATATTGATTTACAAGTTCAAGGAGTAACTCCAAGAGGAAATGGTGTACACGATTTCCTTTATTTGATGTTGGTTTCAATCAACACAATGGGGCAATCAAATTATCAAAATAGAGAGAACATATTTTTGAGTGATTTTATATGGTTTAAGTTGTCTCTTCTCATGTCATTATTCCATGTACTTTTTTATTTTACCAAAATAAAGTTCAAGTACTAGACATTGAATTTATGATTTACATTTAATTATACTTTTTTTTGTACGTTTTAATACTTCAATAATATTCTATGTCAATTTTGTTGAATTCAATTGAGAAGTTATATATGTGTTTCATGTTGATTTGTCTTCTACTTTACGCAAATCTTTTAGTTCAAGATAGAAGCCACTTTGCGTGTTCACAACATCATGTCTCACGTGACAATAGTTCTATTAAATTGTTAAAAATCTTTATTACTTGCATGAAAAATTAAATAAACGTTCAAATTTATTAAAAATGTTGCGTAATAAAATTTGGTCAATTACATCCAAATAATATTTAGTAAAAATAAAATTAAAATTATCCCCGTGAGCTTAACTCAGTTGGTAGGGATATCGCATATTATATGCAGGGGCCGGGGTTCGAACTCCGGACACTCCACTTCTCCACAATTTAATTGTGTGAGCTCTAGCCACTAGGCTACTTGACAAAAAAAAAAATAACATTAAAATTATTAAAATAATGTACCGCTATGATATTGGTCGGTTACAATAAACTAATAATTAGTAAAATAAACGCTTTGATTAATTGAGAAATTTTTTAATAAAAATGTTGGTCGTTATAACAAAATAATAAACAATAAAATAAATCCCCTAAAAATAATAATAAAATAGATGTTATATTTATTAAAAAGATGTTACATGATATTTTTATTATCATCAAACTAATTTCGAACCCCCATCCCCACCCCTTTTCTAACACCATGAAAATTTTAGTGTTTAGTTACTTAACATTTAATATATTATATATTGATGTAATTTGTGACTTGACTAAGGTGAATTTTGTTTTTATGAAGATTCCAAATCAATTATCTTAAAAACACTTTGAGCACAAGATGTGCCTAAAAAAGGAAAATACAAAGTTTAAGATGCAAAGATACAAAAGAACCAAATCATGAGGTAGAATAACCAAGACGAGTATAAACATTATTCCACTAACAATTCAACTCAAAGTACGAACTTGATTTCTTAACATTATGTCTTTCCAAATAATTCAAACGCAAGTCAACCAAATCAACTGAAAACTGAAACGAACTTTATTTTGGAACAATTGAGAACCACCGAAATGAAGAGTACACGAGAATAATTGGGAATAACACAATAATTATCCAACCACTTTAGAATATTTTGTCATATGCTACCAAATAATTCACACTCAAAATACAAATAATTAACATTTTCTTCTTTCTCACCCATGCGACAACATAAAAATGAGTCCATATTTAAAATACTCCATCAAACTAAGTTATCCTTTGTTAGAATTTAGTTATTCAAGAGCCTCCATAGAAAGATAAACATTTTAAGAAGTTGTTTTGTTCCTAATGAGAATTTTGAGAGCCATAGGGTCATTATGCTCCACCTGCATCATCAGATGATATATCCCTTTAATAGGTTATTTTTCACAATGATCAAGTTTCCATGTCCACTTATCAACGACGCTAGCCTTCAAAAACAATGTTGTCCAACAAAGAACAACAATATATCCCTTACACCTCCTTCCAAAAAAAAAATATGACATCGTCTTCACCCCATTCAACCCTAACCTACGCATCTCCTCAAATGGCACATAGTTATTTTAAGATAACTCAAAAGGTCTTTTAAATATATTACACAAAGGGCCACTCTACAACCACGTATCATGGCAAAAAATTGCATTTTCCCCATCACTCTCCACTATTATCAAGATTTCATCAAACCAATTTCTAATCTTCATCTCTACCCCTATTTTAACACCATAGATATATTTCCACCATACATAGGCCTAACTGCGCCCACTGGTCACATGAACCCCTCCAACCTTTTCTAAGAAGTCAAAAGTTTAAACTGCAAACTCATTGATCCATGTTAGCCTCCAAAATCATTTACTTAACAAAGATAACTTAAAATTCTACACTCTACGAACCAATATATCATAACTAAATTTACCAAGACACATCTTATCCCACTTAACCCAATGGACCCTCCTAGCCTCCACACTCCATTTCCACTAAAAAATAATAAGGATTCAATAAAAGAAATTGTACTTATGTGAGTCATGAAAAATGAAAGAAGTTAAACCAATTGTGGTGAATACTGAAAGAGAATACAAAAGATACATTGCAAGAACTAAGATCAATGTCATTGAATTAAATTCGAATGGGTGAACTTGATTTGTATTTTTTTTATTTTTAATATACAATACCTTATGATATTTCATTATTATTTTAATCATTTGTTAATAATTTTGAAGAGATGTCAGTTAGAATGTACTCTTTTACTATCTTCCAGTGAAACAAAAAGGAGACTCTAAAAATTTAGTTGGCAAAAGTAAAGTTGTTGCAAGGTAAGTATTTATAACTATCAATTTGATCATTTAATATCATTGAAAAGTATGTATCTCTTCATTTAATCATTTTATTTGTTTCTTCAATGATTGGAAAATGAACGTTACAAAATTCTTTTCAATCAACTAAGATCAAATTCAACCGTTAAATTATGGAGACAAAAAGAGCTAAAGAAAATATATGCTTATTTTGTTGGAGGGAAATTTTTTTTCACAATCCTTTTAGTAAATATATTTTTTAATAAATGGTAATATTTCCGACCTTTGTTTTTTACCTTTACTTTTAATTACAACTTTATGAGTGAAAATACAAATTCTCCTACAGACTATCAATTTTAGTTGCCTCATTTATCGCGCATTAGCATACTAAAAGAATTTTTGAACCTTACGTCTAGGATTACCATTAAGGAGTTGAAGAACTTACATGTTTTGATCAGGAGCATAGATCTAATTGAGGGGGTTGAAATAGATCTCCTCCCTTTTTCTTCCGCACGTTTGGTGGAGGTTTTAGTTTATGGATTTTGTGCGATTTTTTTTATTCTCATGAAACAAATTCCAATAGATGGTACTTTTCAGAAATTTATATATATTTTTTATCAAATCAAGAAAACTAATTGCATATAAGTTTTTTCCATACCAACGAGGTCCTTTAAGTTATTTTACCGTATCAATTTTGGGGATTTCAGATCTTAAAAATGCAAGTTATTCGGGACCTAAAAGTTACAATTAAATAACTTAAAGGACATAAGTGTTACAAACAATACTTAAAGGAATAGTGTGTTACAATTAAATAAATTAAATGACGTAAGATATACAAAAAAAACTTAAAGGACTAATTTGTTACAATTAAATAACTTAAATGACCTCCGGTGTAATTTAGCCATTTTTTATTGCAATTGGAGAGAGTATTGTGATTAAGTAAAAAAAAGTTATAATTTTATTACGAGTAGTAGACTAAAACAGAGGGAATCATACCTGTTTTAAGGACAATTGTATTTTTACCCACTATTTAATCATTCCCACAAAAATAGTTATATCGTTATAAAATTTAACTTTTTTGGTCTTAATAAATGGTGATTTATCGTTTAAATTTTAATATGAGGATAAAGTACGACATAATGTCAAAATTCGGTAATGAAATCAAACTAAATAAATAGAATAATATTTAAAAACACCTATTAATGTGCAAAATCCGTTAAAGAAAAAAAATCCGTTAAAGAATTTTAAATAAAATGTATCATGTGCTTGACACGGGATGTTACACTAGTATGAGAACAAATCGAAGCAATACCCAATTGAAGACAATTATGCCAATGATTCCACAGACGAAACAGAATAATGGCGGGATTCCTGAAAGCTTGAACAACACTCGGGGAATCACTCTCAATCCAAATTAATCTCCAAGAAAACTGAGAAGCAAACACCAATGCTAAAATGAAACTTGTTGGTGTTTGTGAAAACACTATGAGTATTCTAAGATGAAAAGACCGAGTGCAAGTATACATTGCTCAAGTCATAATATAAAAAGATATCGATCTCACAGGGACTGGGGAGCTATAGCTTCGTGTAGCTTTCCGCTAGAAAGCTTGTTTGCAAGAAAATAAAATAAATCAATTATCACAACAGTAAATATAAAAGGTTAAATTTGGGAAAATACTTGAAAAGAGCTATAAATTCTTAAGATGGAAAGTGTGGTTTAAACTAGGTTCAGTAAAAACAAAACATAACTATTGCCCTCCAACCTTGAGTACGATTGGAATGAACATCTGTCAACGACCTCGTTGATGGAAGGGCATCAATTCATGCGTGTAGTAATTCAGTACAATATCTTCAATGAAAGATAAGCAAATTGTGATGTAGTACTAAAAATACAAGATCTTTTCGGCAACACAGTTCAAGTATAACGGTGGGAGTGGAAATAAAAGGTTTCCTTCTTGATTTTTGTCGAATTACATGACATTTTTGTCATTTGGGTGACAGTTACATATTGTTGAATGTTTATCGATGTTTATAATATTAAATATATTATATGATTTAATATTATTATCGACGTTACGAGAATATACATGATTAACAAATAGATGAGAGAAAATAAATAAAGAAGTCTTATTTATAAATTAATAAACAAAGATATCATATTGAAATTGTTTCAAAAAAATATATTTTGGATTCAAATAAAATCAAAGATATGTTTTGAAATTGTTTCAAAAGATATATATTTTATTTAAAAATGTCTAAGACCATAAGTGAGTCTATAAATGGAACTCATATGACATTGAATAATAATATACCACTTCTTAGAAACCCTAACTTAAAAGAAACCCTAGTCTCTTTGAAGTTTCATTGAGAAGGTCTTTTCGTGTGGACTGAGTAGAGACATCACTACTTTTTTTTGCTCGTGATTGAAAGGGTTACAACAACAAGATTCTGCACTTCAAGAGGTAACATTCTTATCTTTGATTCGTGACAAATTTGTATTGATCCAAAGAAGAGAAAGTAAATTTTACTTACCCGTTGCGTTTTATATCACGATTTTCCTTAGTATACATGTCTGTTATTAGTTTTTGGTTATGTGTACATAATTCAGGTTAAAGTTAATTTATTATTATCGAGTATTACTTAAAAAGAAGTTGGTGTTTTTTTGTTGGGTACAAAAGCTGGTGTTTTATTTCTTCAAAAAAAAAAGTTGGTGTTTTATTATTAAAAACAACACTTTGTTCATAAGTTAAATTCATGTCCATGAAGTAAGTAATGATATACATGAAGGATGCTTTAAATATATGCCCCCAAAGTAATTTTGTTCATGGTATATTATTTAATATGGTATTGAAATTTTATATTATTATGATTTAGAAACTATTCAACCATGTAAATTTTGGTAAATACAAATATGTTTGGTTTATGATGCTTGGTTATTTGCGGTTTAACTCATTAATAAATTTGTGTTTTTTTGACAAATAGTAAATTGTGTATATGAATTGCTTTAAATTTGTGCAATTATAACTTTAATTAATAATTCATGATATATATCACGTTGTTTACGAGGGGACGTTGTTTATTTTATTGTCATGATGTGAAATAAAAAATACATGGTTAGTTGCAATTTTATTCTATTGAGGTTATAATTTGGGAAATGCTACATGTGTCCTTAGGGAACATGCTAAGACATCAAAGATAAAAATTATGTATTGTTGTGTCGATTTATTTATCCAAATTGTAAAAATTACTTTTTTTCAATAAATATTTACTATATGTTGAATTCTTAACATGTGTCTTTAGAAAATTCCTTTTTTTGAATAAATGTTTATTATGCGTGAAATTCTTAACATATATCCTAAGGACGGATATTAACATGACCCTTATAATTTTTTTTGCATCATATTGTTTTTTCTTTCTTTTTTTATTGATTTGATAGACAACAAAAATTGAAGAGAAACAAAAATATTTGATAGCTAGCTTTTTTATAGATTTTTTTTTGAACGTTTTATAGATAAGTTTAGAGACATTATAAAGATAATTTTATAGACATAATATATACCGTTGATTAAACCAAACATATCCCTAGCTTCTAATTTATTTATTTATTTAAAATATTGTTTAGACTTGAGAAATTTTGTTTTTGCCTTACACTATAAACTCTATTTTTTGTCAAAACCCTATAAATAGTACTTACTCAGTATAGTTGTTGCAAGGTTTGATAAGCACGCTAGGGCTACAGTACAGAACACAACACAGTTTGTCTTGCTGATCTTAGGGATGACTGCGGTGACAGAGAAGACCCAGATTGAAGAAGCAATTCATCGGTTCCTTCAGATTTCGGAGTTTCATCATTCATGGGAGTATGATACTTTTTCTTTGTTTTCATATAACCATTCATCTTGTTTTGTTTTAACTGTTTACTGCTACGAGATTGCTCATGCATATTCATTATGATTCATACAGAGGCAAATTTCATATACGCAACAGACAAAGGACTTATGATAGGTTTCAGGCTCATCTATCAACTTGTCCTGCAGTCGAAGTTATTAATTTTGTGTCCAATCTTCCAGAGATTATTACACTAGATGAACTGCCTCGATCGAGTATCTGGCCGTCTCAATTTACGAGAGCTCAAGTAACCAAGGAAGATATTGGCCTCTACTCTTTTGCTAAAGATGTTAATAGGTTTGTTAGATATTTCTTTTCTATATATAATGACAAGATTAGTTTTATTCTGTCTACTATAAAAAAAAAAATTAATTATATATATATTTTTTAACTTTTCACAGCTATGATACGCATTACAATAGTTTGATGAATAAGATGATCAACAAAATTAATTATATGAGCTTTTGATTTTTCCATCTAACATTCTTCCCCGGGAAATTCAAAGTAAGATATTTTCTTTGCTCGTCGTATATGATTTCATTTGAATTTTGAACTAGGATAAAGTTCAGGTTTCCGGCTGTTTCTTTCTTACTAATCTCTTGCTACTTCTGTTCTCAGTAGGTATGAATGATCTGCTGTTCTTCTGGGGTGTATTCCAAGATCGAAAGGAGAAGAAAGTGGATTCTTCTGTAAAGAGAATGCTGGAGAAAGAATTATGGTTGCAGTTGCAACAGAAACTTCTTGATGAGCAAAAAAAGCTGTTTGAGCTTGAAATGGAACAAAAGCGGAAATCCCTCGTTAAGAAAGTTAAGAGACCGGAGGAAGCCTTGGAGTATAGGGAAGCTGAAGTCAGCCTTAGGGAAACCAAGGTTGGAGAAAGAGAGTAAGTTTTGAGTATGGCACTTGTAAATATGTTAAAATCTTTGAAGGAGATGGAAAAAGAGCCAATGCTTGCTGATCGAGAAAGTTTGGAGAATTCAAATGTTATCGCTTCTGGCTCAAACTGTTCTACAAGGCCTGTGTCTCGGCTCCACAATTGCATGTCCAAGCTTTACAGTTTATGTAAAGAAACAGATTCTGTTGGTACTTCATATATGGCTTAGACATCCCTCGCGTCTGATGTTAATATAGAAAAAGTGAAAGAGCCTGCATCATCTCCCAATATAGAAGGACCGCTGGTTACTCTTCAAGAACGACAAATAGCTGGCGGAATGGCTCTTCACGCGTCTGATACAGGTGGAGGTCCAAATGGTTATAAGAAGTCAGTCCGGAAGGTTGAGGATGCCAAGGAATTCGTAGGAAAAACCTCAGAGGAAATAGAAAATGAGAGTTTGCAAAATCTCAATACTGGTCATATCGAAGAAAACAATAGAGAAGAGTCCAGTCACTCTGAGAAAGCTATTGATTGTTAATTTTGTTTCGAAGGTTGCTTCAAATTGAAATATTAGTTAGTCTTTGTTTGTTTCAAGTCATCTGAATTGATTATTGGGAATAGCCTTTATATTACAATGATACAAATATTATTCCTGGTTCTTTATATTACAGTGATAAATAAACAGAATATAGCAAAGACTGAATCAATTAAGAATGAATGTCTTTAATTTCATTTTTCAATTGTTCCTGCATATACAAATTAATTTTATTAAGTTACAAAGATATAGAATTGTTTAAGGTCTATACTTTTCAGGTTCTCATTTTAAGAGCTTTTACACCATTCAAAGTCTGGTCGGAGTCGGTTCACCTCCGATTTTTAGTCACTTAATCTTTCAGCTGCTATCGACAACATCGTGTCAAGAACCACAATCATTAAAGATGCAAACAGACCTTTCGTTTTTGAAACGAGTACGAGTAGTGTGGCAGTTTAAGACTCTCCAAACATTACTGTGAAAAAAAGTAACCAACACTTCACTTTGAAGACAGTACATGCATACTTTTTATTTTTCCTAATAAGAAACGCTACAATTTATGCCAAGACCCAATCATCAACCGAACTAGGTAAGCACAGTTATCATAATTGCAACTTCAAAGGATGCATAAAAAATGTTGATCATGCAAGAGTATAAGAAAAAGAGAACTTTTTATATAGTGTGGGAGATTTGGCATCATGGGATGAAATTAACAAAATGTTGGCTAACCAATTAGGTGAGAGATACACGAAAGTTTTTTGGAGGAGCATAACTGTCATGGAACACAAATACAAAAGACACAAATTATTCTCTGAGTTGGAGGGGTATGTATCTAGAGCTGCATTGAGTTTTATCGATGACAAATTACAATGCTCTGGGACATTCGGCTTTGCTAAAGAAGATTTTGGTTGTGTACAAATGACAACGTACGGGTTGCCTTGTTTGTGCTTGTATTATTGCCGAGAAG
>Ga0315913_1001230_pt1 | contig 27475 bp, 11 predicted proteins | sample MpolsnodulesMG_FD_207736 | JGI IMG/M metagenome (GOLD analysis project Ga0315913, IMG submission 207736) | Medicago polymorpha root nodule microbial communities from Los Angeles, California, United States - small nodules | ecosystem: Host-associated > Plants > Roots > Nodule | place: USA...
AGTACTGATGATGCCAATGGACCTAAGACGTGCAACTGTAAGAAGAGTAAATGTTTGAAACTGTGAGTAGATTTTAAATATGTTTTGATATCATACTTTCTATGATATGCAATATCTATGTGTTTTGGTTTGAGTACTTTGCAGTTACTGTGATTGTTTTGGTGTTGGAATCTTCTGTGGTGACGGTTGTGCTTGCGGAGGTTTTGGCAACAGAGTAGAATTTCAAGAGAAAGTTGTTGAAACAAAACAACAAATTGAATCCCTTAATCCACAAGCATTTGCTCCCAAGATTGTACCATGTGCAGCTGATGTTCCATCGAATAATATGGGATCTTCATATATTACTGTTGTTCAACCTGCTTGTATTAAAAAAGAGGGTGATATTTTTTATGTGACCTTTGCAGGAAAATGTGAATATGACAACACTGACATCAGCTAGGCACAAAAGAGGTTGCAATTGCAAAAAGTCTAAGTGTACAAAAAATACTGTAAATGTTTTCAGTTTGAAAATGTGCCTTCGGTATGTACATACCGGAGGTGCAAAATGAGAAAGGTTAAAATGAACTACCGGTGTTTATCTACCGGAAGTCTTATAAAGGTTATTTTTGTATTTTTAGGGGGCCTAAAGAGATATTGAGGGGGCCTAAAAAGCAATCCTCTTTATGTTTACTTCTCATATTATTGAATGTGTTTTTCTCTTAAAAAATTTAGAATTTACAAAAAATAAAAAACATGAATTAAATATAAATTTTAGGTGGGTTAATTTAGTTTCTTCAAAAAAAATATAAATTATCAATTCCCTTTAGTGTCAATTTAGGTGGGTTAATTTAGTTTCTTCAAAAAAAAATATAAATTTTAGGAAAAAACATAAAAAATTTAATATATTAAACATGAGTGCAGGAAAAAAAAAATCAAAATTTCGACTAATACACGCGAGTTGACTTAAAAGCAATAATCAAAAGTTATCACGGAAAATATTTGGAGGACCGAAAAATTGAAGAAAGTTTTAGGAGGGACTAGAACCAAAACTTTAAATTTTATAGAGAACAAAAACTTATTTTACTCTTAAAACTCTTACATATTCTTATGTTATGTATATGGCATCACTCTTGGCTTTTGTAGAATATTTCAAAGACTGTTATTAAAGATTTCTTCCTTTGCTTCACAAAACATATCAACCTTGTATATAGCCACTACAAGGTATAATTCTAATCCGTATCTTCCGTTTTTCACAATTATGAAATGATGTCCCATTCTATAGATCTGTATTTCATAAGTTGACACTTAAGATCACATTAAATGCGTGTGTGAAATTGTGTTGCGTGACAACAAAGCCATAACAATATTGGTAAGGGTGCAGGTTGTTAGGAAGGAAGGAATGAACCAAGGAGGCAATTTTACTGAATTTAACTTGAAACTTGTTTGTTTGTAAAATATTTTTATCTATGCTGTCAAGGATAATCTGCTCCGAATTGTGGATTAATTCAAAATATACTCTTAGAATGCCATAGCTCGTAAGTAAGAGGCTACATTGGAATTTCAAGAACATCTAGAATGTTGGTTCAGTTTTACTATCCTAAGTTGAAGAAGCAAATGAGACAATTTGTGCAACAGTGTCTCGTTTGGTAACAAGCATTAATAGAAAATATTGTTCCTGGCGGTCTTCTACAACCATTACTTAAGCCCAACCAGGTATGTGAAGAGTAGGATTCTAAATTCAACCTTAAGGACAAGGGTGGTTTAAAGAGGAAGGTATTGTAATGAACCTGCTAGCAAGAAGCCAGCTGAGTCACGCGAAGCAGCACAAGCACGTAGTAAGGTTCAACATATCGTTGTCGAAACAACAATGTGTTTGTAACGTGTTGCCGGTGAGAACATCAACGTTTACAGTATTGGCTTTTTCAAGGCTAAACCTGTGGTAACAAATGGTTCAGGTTCAACATGGTTTCAAGTCTCATGGCTTACTACGGTAAAGTGGATTAGAACTTCATGCTTGTTCACTGAGATATGGTACATCAAATCGTCAAAGGTATGTTGTAGGATTAGCCGTTACAGATGGGTAATACATCCATGGTTGCTGGATCAGATAACCTACAACTGGTTGATGTGTTCTTGCAGCTAGGTCAAAGGCTTGTCTTACAACGTAAGACATATTATTCGGCAAAACTTGTCAAGGTCCTACCAAAGCAAAGAGATAAAATATCGTAAATAACTTATGTTTGATTGATTGCGTGTTTAGAAAATCATACAAGGTGAGCATTTATAAGAAAATAATTCCTATAGACCAAAACGACATGACCCATAATGTTAAGCCTTACTCGACTATTTGTGGGGCAATGTGTGTGTTGAAGGGGTCTGTGGCGCCCCACATGTGGCAAACGACTTCCTTTTCTCAGCATGATTTGTTGCCTTGGTCCAATATGTGCAACCTTCCCTAAAACGTGATTCCTTACTCATCACTCCTTACGATTAATGGCGCTATGAACAAGGAGCGTAGGTCGAGTGTCTCATTGTCCATTCCACTCGGCTTTCACTAGGTCTGATATCTTCAAGAGCCACATTTCCTTTAGTAGACTCGAGAAAGAATTGGTTGACCCTTGTTAGCCTAGTATAATGCTCGACTAACCTTCCATGTGCTTAGGAAAAATCTATATATTCTTAAATCTTTTTTCTATTGATTTCGGCTAACATGATAACTATTTAAAAATGTAAACAAAAATATACTAAACTTATAAAATAACCCAAAGGGCCAACAAATTAAGCATTTACTTTATTTGAATATAGTACAGTACTTGAGGGACATTCACCAACCAAGTAAAATGACCAAAGTTATGGAAAAAAATTTGTTTGTCTCATTGAAACCTTTTATGAATTCGAAGTGAGAACTTTATTGGAAGTGCCGCTTCATCAAGTGTTAAGATTGATAATAACATAAAATAAAAAATTATTTTTTTAATGGAAAATATTTTTCCTTCTCTTTTCTTGAGTATGACATTCACATTTATTTTGTACAATATTAAAACACGCTAGTTTAAATAACACAATTATAACAAAATTTTCGAATATGTAGCTCAATGGTTAAAGAGTTGAAATATTAAAAGAGTTTAAAAAATGAGGCGACTACTAACATTCATCTCTTTCCCTATAATGATATACTAATAATATTCCTCTCTTTTCCTCTAATGATATACTAATAACAAACACCGTATCATTCCTTAAAAAAAACACAGCTGTAACAAAATTTACCTATAAGGGTGAATGATTATCTAGAACAATGCATTTTTTAAAATGGGTGAATGAATATCTAAAATACTAATAATTCAAAAGTATAAAGTTTTACTACATCGGAAAAAACAAGTACAATTGAGGTAATAGTGTTTGTCTTCACTTGTACTAATTTTTCTTTCACTTTGTTAAGATTGCATAGCTTTCCTCTCAAATCTTAAACATGGACAACACTTTCTTAACCATGTTGTTGTTCTTGTTCTTCCTTTGCTTTCTGCACCACCCCATTTCTGCATCAAATCTACACAAACTCAAACAACTAAAAGCAAATCATCTTTCTCAACCCTCATCATCACTATCATCACCAACCAAATACTTTGAGGTAACAAAACCAATCAAACTTCCAGAATTATCAAAACTTTGTTCATACCACATTCTTCATCATGATTTTGGTTACACATATGGAAACCCCCCAGTTCTTGCTAATTACACCCCACCTTCACATTGCTTATATTCAAAATTCTCCAAAATTGTTCTTGAATGGAAAGCAACATGTGAAGGAAGACAATTTGATCGAATTTTTGGTGTTTGGCTTGATGGTGTTGAGTTACTCAGAAGCTGTACTGCAGAACCAAGACTAAATGGGATTGTTTGGAGTGTTGAAAAAGACATCACAAGGTATCAATCTTTGTTGTTGAATCCTCAACAAAATCAAACTTTAGCTGTTTTGTTGAGAAATATTGTTGATAAAACATATACTGGTGTTTATCATGTTGATATAGCTATTCACTTTTACGGTTACCCTTATAGAATGAACACTCATAAGACAAAAAAGTTTGATTCTTTAACATTTAGGAGTGATTTTAAATCTCATGCAGATTTGATCTTGCCCATTTCAAGGAATCTTCCATTCAATGATGGGTTCTGGTTTGAAATTCAAAATTCAACTGATGTGGGTTTGAAGGAATTTGTGGTTCCTCAAAATGCTTATAGGGCTGTTTTAGAAGTGTATGTTTCTTTTCATGAGAATGATGAGTTTTGGTATAGTAATCCTCCAAATGAATATCTTGTTGCAAATAATATTACTGATAGTACCCCTGGGAATGGACCCTTTAGAGAGGTTGTAGTTACCCTTGATGAGAAAGTTGTTGGTTCGGTTTGGCCTTTTACTGTTATTTATACAGGAGGGGTTAATCCTCTCTTGTGGAGACCAATTACTGGGATCGGCTCCTTTGATCTCCCGTCTTATGATATTGAAATTACACCTTTTTTGGGGACAATATTGGATGGAAAGAAACATTTGTTTGGGTTTAGTGTGACAAATGCATTGAATGTTTGGTATATAGATGCAAATTTACATCTTTGGTTAGATGGAAAAAGCAGTAGAACAGAAGGAGAGCTCGTGAATCACGTTGACAAACCTTTGGTTGAATCTCTAGTAGCCGACTTTAATGGTTTAAACGGAACGTTCTTGACTAGTGCAAAGAAGTCCATTTTGTCTACTGGATGGGTTAGATCGTCCTTTGGTACTATCACAACCACTTTTGTTCAAGATTTTGATTACAACAATTCAATGGTAATCGGGAAGAACGGGGGCAAACAAACTGTGAATCAAGTCATATCTTTCAACAACACTGTTCGGGCTAAATTTCCATCGTCCTATCCAGACTTGGTCGACGACACACACAGAAATTTTTCCCTTTACTTGGACTCAGACGAACTAGAACAAGATAATGACACCTATTTAGCTGTTTCAAATTTTACATTAGGATTTGATGAGAATAAGTCTAAGAGCAAGTATTCCGGAATTTCAAATAGCTTTCTAAAAAATGTGCAGGACGGCCAGGGTACAATGGTTGTTAAAAAGAATTTGGTTGTTAGTGGAGTGGGGGCAACACAACAAGATTACAGATATACAAGCAACGAACTTTGCTACTCTAGGAAAATTGGCAGCTCAAATTACACAATTCTCTATGATAAAGTCAAAGATACATGCAACAAAAGAAGTCACTCTCGTTTTGGAAATTTTATCAAAAAGTTTCCCATTATGCTCTAGAGTGAGTCCCTTTCTAGCTTCAATCATGGAGATTATTTCTGCAGTGGTTGTGTCAAGTTCTTTTCATTTCACGTTACATATGGAAACACACAACTCTTTCGAATTGCCTTCTCTCTATTGTTGTTGTTTTGTGTGGTTTCTTTGTATGTGTGTTATGATTTGAAGTTATTGTGTTTATTTGTTTGCGTTTGAACTTAATGAACATTGTGGAATATGAATGTCTGTTTTTAGTATTAATCCAATGATGAGATTTCTGTTTTCTGGAATATGAATTTATGTTAATTGGGAGAAAGTATGGAATTGACAACACTTAATCTTGACCAGCTTGTTCATGTAGAAACCTAATTCAATTGCTTTTCCATTGCCAACTATTAGTATCAAGATGATGATGAGGAATTTTACACCCCATGAATCTGATGAATCCTATTAGTGATAAGTATTAATTTTTTATGTGCTGTTTATATAAGCTTCTAGCCGTTTTAGTTTTCATAAACTAGCTGCAATAAGCACAGAGTTAGTTCACTTGCTGAAAAAATTTGAGTGGCCAATGATTCAGAATAGTGCAGCACCTATCTAGAGTTGTCTTTATTTTGGTTACTAAATCTTGTTTCAATAGTTATAGGATGCCTTACATGTAGATTTTGACACGAGTGGTAGACCACTTTATGCAGTCTGCGAATTATGCCTTTCATGTAAGTTTGATACAAGTGATAGAAAGTAATGTGCCGTTCTAATGAAAGTCGGGTTTAATTCAAAGTACTTACTATTATTGAAAGCTGCAGCTGCTATAGTACATTCTGTTTAATTTCATATCTCAGTATTATTCTTCTGCAATGTTGGGAAGTTAGCAGTGACCTTTGAAAGACATTTACATCATAGAGATGTCTTGTTGAAAAGTACATGTACTGATAATGAAGACCAAAGATTCTTTATTTTTATCATCATAATCATCTTCTAACTGTTATTACTTCTAACTGTTATTACTGTTTTAATTAGTTTCTTTCAAAATTAAATCCTCTTCAATTTTGTTTTCACTTGGTGTCTACCTAGATGTTTACCCTGCTGTTGTCAAATTAGAGCTTGTGAGTTCCTACCCAACTCATTTTGTTTTCTACTAAAGTTTTGAAATGCTGGTGGAAGATTAACTCTCTTCGAATGCTGGTTAGTATCAAATGAATACGGCACTTGCAATTGGGTGTTGGCAGCAGTACAGTAGACAAGGTTTAGTCTCAGTTGTGATGACAATAGACAGACTTGTGTAAATATGGAGTAATTTGGAGTTGACTCAATCAAGGACAATGTGGTCATAAACACAGCTAATATGAAACTCACATATATCCTTAAAAAATTTATATGAATATGAATTTCCATTCTCATCCTTAAGCCTCATAAACACAGTTGCGAATCTGATTTTTCCTTATCATCTTCATCTGAAAATTGGCTGCAATAATAATCTCCATGATTTGGATATCTTGAAAAAGTACGAGGATGTGAGAATATAAGTTTCTGTGGCCTTGTTCCAAGTGTAGCGTGTAGATTTACGGTTGATTTCAAACTACTAGTTTTGGTAGAGTTGAGATCTTCTCCATTTAAAGAGAGATAACCTCATAAAATAAAATAATATTTTTCAAATATGCTACTAACATTTCTCTCTTCCCTCTAGATATGCTGCTAACATTTCCCTATAGGAAAACAAACAAACACAGCTGTAACATTCCTTTAGAGAAAAAAACACAGCTGTAACAAAATTTACCTATAAGGATGAATGAATACTAAAAGACTGAAACAATACATTTTTTTAGGGTAGATTTAAACTGTCACGCTAACAAATTCCCTAATAATACTAGTAAGTCAAAACTAATTTTTTTTACTATGTTGGAAAATATTGGAAACAACAAGAACAATTGAGGCGACAGTGTTTGTCTTCACTTGTTTAGATTGCATAGTTTTCTTCTCAAATCTTATACATGGACAACACTTTCTTAACCTTGTTGTTGTTCTTGTTCTTCTTTTACTTTCTGCACCACCCCGTTTCTGCATCAAATCTACACAAAATCAAGCAACTAAAATCAAATCATCTTTCTCAACCCACATCATCTTCACCAATCAAATATTTTGAGGTAACAAAACCAATTAAACTCCCAAAAGCATCAAAACCATGTTCATACCACATTCTTCATCATGATTTTGGTTACACATATGGAAATCCCCCAGTTCTTGCTAACTACACCCCTCCCTCTCATTGCTCATCTAAAAAATTCTCCAAAATTGTTCTTGAATGGAAAGCAACATGTGAGGGAAGACAATATGATCGAATTTTTGGTGTTTGGCTTGATGGTGTTGAGTTACTCAGAAGCTGTACTGCAGAACCAATAGCGAATGGGATTGTTTGGAGTGTTGAAAAAGACATCACAAGGTATCAATCTTTGTTGTTGAATCATCAACAGAATCAAACCTTAGCTGTTCTTTTAAGGAACATTGTTGATAAAACTTATACTGGTGTTTATCATGTTGATATCACTATTCACTTTTATGGTTACCCTTTTGATGTTAAGACTCATAAGGCAAAAAAGTTTGATTCTTTAGCATTTAGGACTGGTTTTCATGCAGATTTGATCTTGCCCATTTCAAGGAATCTCCCAAAAAATGATGTGTTGTGGTTTGAAATTCAAAATTCAACTGATGTGGGTGTGAAGGAATTTGTGGTTCCACAAAATGCTTATAGGGCTGTGTTAGAGGTGTATGTTTCTTTTCATGAGAATGATGAGTCTTGGTATAGTAATCCTCCAAATGAATATCTTGTTGCAAATAATATTACTGATAATACCCCTGGAAATGGACCTTTTAGAGAGGTTGTAGTTACTCTGGATGACAAGGTTGTTGGTTCAGTTTGGCCTTTTACTGTGATTTTCACCGGAGGGGTTAATCCTCTCTTGTGGAGACCGATTACTGCGATCGGCTCATTTGATCTTCCGTCTTATGATATTGAAATTACGCCTTTTTTGGGGACAATATTGGATGGAAAGAAACATTTGTTTGGGTTTAGTGTGACAAATGCATTGAATGTTTGGTATATTGATGCAAATTTACATCTTTGGTTGGATGCAAAGAGCAGTAGAACAGAAGGAGCGCTCGTGAATCATGTTGACAAACCTTTGGTTGAATCTCTAGTATCTGACTTTAATGGTTTAAACGGAACGTTCTTGACTAGTGCAAAGAAGTCCATTTTGTCTACTGGATGGGTTAGATCCTCCTTTGGTAATATCACAACCAGTTTTGTTCAAGATTTTGGTTACAACAATTCAATGGTAATGAGGAACAATGGGAGCAAACAAACTGTGAATCAAATTATATCTTTCAACAACAGTGTTCGGGCTAAACGTCCATCCTCCTATCTAGATTCGGTCGATGACACATACAGAAAATTTTCCCTTTACTTGGACACAGATGAACTAGAGGAGGATAATGACACTTATTTAGCTGTTTCAAATTTTACATTAGGATTTGATGAGAATAAGTATAAGAGCAAGGTTTCCGGAATTTCAAATAGCTTTCTAAAAAATGTGCAAGACGGCCAGGGTACAATGGTTGTTAAAAAGAATTTGGTTGTTAGTGGAGTGGGTGCAACGCAACAAAATTACAGATATAAAAGCAATGAACATTGCTACTCTAGGAGAATTGGCAGCTCAAATTACACAATTCTCTATGATAAAGTCAAAGATACATGCAACAAAAGAAGTCACTCTCGTTTTGGCAATTTTATCACAAAGTTTCCCATTATGCTCTAGAGTGAGTCCCTTTAGCTTCAATCAAGGAGCTAATTTCTGTAGTGTCTGTGTCAAATTCTTTTCATTTCGCTTCGTGTTACACATGGAAACACAACTCTTTCGAATTGCTTTCTCTCTATTGTTGTTGTTTTGTGTGGTTTCTTTGTATGTGTGTTATGATTTGAAGTTTATTGTGTTAATTTGTTTGAGTTTGAACTTAATGAACGTTGTGGAATATTAATGTCTGTTTTTAGTATTAATCCAATGATGAGATTTCTGTTTTGTGGAATATGACTTATGTTAATTGCGAGAATGTATGGAATTGACAACACTTGATCTTGACCAGCTTGTTCTTGTAGAAACCTAATTCAATTGCTTTTGAATTGCCAACGATTAGTATCAAGATGATGATGAGGAATCCTACACCTGATGAATCTGATGCATCCTGTTAGTCTTGAGCATAATTTTCTATGTGCTCTGTATGTGAAATTCTACTTACATAAGCTTCTAGCCGTTTTGGTTTTCGTAAACTTGCTGCAATAAGCTCGGTTGATACGTTAGTTCACTTGTTAAAAGAATTTGATTTGCCAATGGTTCAGAATAGCACAGCACCTATGTAGAATTATATTTAGTTTCGTTACCAAATCTGGTTTCGATAGTTATAAGATGACTTACATGTAGATTTTGACACCACTGATATACCACTTTATGCAGTCTGCGAATTATGCCTTTCATGAAAAGTTTGATATGAGTGATGGAAAGTAATGTGCCGTTCTAGTGTAAGTTGGGTTTAGTTCGAAGTACTTACTATCATTGAAAGCTGCTATACATTATGCTTAATTTCATATCTCAGTATTTTAATTCCACAAAGTTGGAAAATTAGCACTGAACTGTGAAAGATTTTTACATCATCGAGACGTGTCATTAAAAATCATGTATGCTGTTAATGAATAACAAAGAGTCTTTATTTTTACTATCATTATTTTCTAACTGTTATGACAGTTTTAATTAGTTTCTTTCAAAATTAATTCCTCTTCAATTTTGTTTTCACTTGTTGTCCAGCTAGATGTTTACCCTGCTGCTGTCAAATTAGAGCTTGTGAGTCCCTACCCAACTCATTGTGTTTTCTACTTGATTTTTGACATTCAGTGGAAGGCTAGCTCTCTTTGAATTCTGGTTAATAACAAACGAATGTGGCATTTGCAATTAGGTAATGGCAGGCTGCCACATTCGTCAAGGTTCAGTCTCAGGGGTAATTTGGAGTAGTTGGGGAGTGTTTTGGTGGTTGAGAAAGCGTAGTATAATTTGAAGCTGGCTCAATCAAGGACAATGTGGTCATAATATATGGCTATCTGCATAATTATGCAGGTGGGGTGGTGGATACTGATAGTAGGAATTGTTAATACCTTTTGCAAATCTATCTTTGTGCCTACATGAAACTTTTTTTCCTCTAGTTGTCTAACTGTCCCTTACTTCTCTTTTGGTAAATTCTAACACTGCACTTGTTTTGGATAGCACAGCATAACTAAGACTTTTTTTATGCTGAAGATATCATTTCATTTTTTACTGTGCATTTAGATATTTGAGAACTAAATGATTTGTTATCATCTATCTTGTGTAGCTCATGGTTGTTCTATTTTGTCTGCAATCCAGTCCTTTTGGGGAAGTGTCTCTCCTAGCTAATATGCAATTCACACACATATCTCAAGAACTTATCTGAATATGAATTTCCATTCTCATCCTAAGTCCTCAAAAACACAGTTAACAAATCTGATTTTTCCTTGTCATCTTTAATTTTGCAAAGAAAGTTCCTTCTTTCTTGCCCTTATAACATTCTCAGCAAATTCATCAGCTTTGTGTATTGTTTTCTTAAAAGCTTTCTTGTCATACCTAAGTTAAGAAAAACCTCATGGCCAAAAGATAAGCAAAGTGGCTTCAATTGCAAATGGTATTTCAAACAAATGTGGTTGTGAACAACCAGGATCAACACCAAAAGATATCATGCAAACATTATCGAATGTGAGCCTTAACAAGATATCTTGAAGACCAATGGAAAGATCTAAGACAGGTATGAGCCTATTGTACACAAGCTCAAACACTGACTCAAGATGACGAGATACCCAATTTGGAACATGCATGCAACTATGCAAGTAGTGTTTGAGTCTGATAGAGGATTCACCAAACATTTCAATAGAAACTCATCATTTTGTCGTGTAAATTTATTTTCTAACTGTCTTTGAAACATTACTTCTTCCTTCTGTATCATATTAGATGACCTAGTTGACTTCGACACACGTACCAATGCATATGTTTTATCTCTGATATCTTCAATTCACTACTAAAAAAAATTATGAAAATTTAATATTTTAAAAATATTCATCGAGACGAATCCAACGACATCTTACATGATATTATTTATCTTTGTGAATTAGCAGAAAAATATGGTCAAAGTATGTTAAGTCAATAATGTATATTGTCAAATAGATCATCTATTGAGGGACGTAGAGAGTATTATTAAATACTCTCTCCGGTCTCAAATATAAGAAAAGATTCATTTTTTAGGTTCATTGAGTAGTTAATGTAGACCATTGTAAAACAAATACATTAATTATTCAATGAACCTAAAAAAAGAATCTTTTCTTTTATTTGAGACCGGAGGAAGTACTATATTTTTCTGGAAGGCCATAAAAAAAAAATTCAAGCAAAAAATATAAAAAGGTTAAAAATTAAGAATGTATAATAGTGTACAAATAAGCAAAGGGTAAATTGGAAAAGAAATGGTAAGTTATTTGATTGGTAAGAAACGACACAAAAGTAAAAACTAAACAAAAGGTAAAATTACAAGAAAAATGTTACACAACAAATTAATATCTTATTATAAGAAAGTATATATATTTAAAAAATGTAATTATTCAATTTAATAAAGAAAGATTAATTTGCAAATATAAAAATTTATATAAAGGGTATTATCTTATTATAGGTTCAGTAATGTCATTTGGGTTGGTCTTGTGATGATGACTTATAACCTTAAAGTGTGTTTTTCTTAATGTTTCAGGTTTTATTATTCATTTACGGTACTAAGTTTTTATACGAGAGAAACACTCGAAATTTTTAACATAAACCGGCTCTGATTATGCAACTTTTTGACAAAGTAAAACTATTAACCTTTTTATGGATGAAAGCAAAGAACACGGTTTGTTTTTTGAATGTGAACTCTGGTGGCATAACCCAATTATTTGTATGAGTTTTCTTACATAGTTGTGTGTTTTCTTTGTTTTGTTTTGTTTTTGTCATTTAGATTATTATACTTTGATACTTTGTGTCGTTTCCAAACATGTCTTGTGCAGGTTTTGACACTTTGCCAGCTGAATATATTTCATTTTAATGGCTTAAAAGTTTTTATACGACACTAATAACAAATAAAGATCAGTTTAATTAACAAATAAAAACTCTCACATATACACTTATCAAAAAAAAGCTCTTTAAGATATATCATGTTCTCCAGAGTTGAAGTAGTTATGCATGAGTTGTCACTTTCCAATAAATGGTAAATACATAGATATATGAGAGGCTGATCCTGTATGAGTATTATTTACTCACTCTAATCTCATATATAAAAAAAAAAAAGATTTTTCAGATGTGTTGAGTAATTTTTATTTTTTTTAAGAAAGATGTGTTGAGTAATTATAATTAATATATACATCTAATTATTGAATAATTAATATATACATATTTTATAATATAAATCATATACATCAGTTTTTTTTTTGACAAAAATAAACGATATTCATTCATTCAAATTGATAGAGTACATTGATACAATACAAATCCAAATTCGCTAAAAACAAAAAGGATGAATCTGTGAACAAACTCACAACATCCATGTTAATAGCATAAAACGGCAAAGTACTTATGCCTACAAATATGAGTAATATGACTATATTCATGTCTCTGGAATACTCATGTCTCCGGATCTGCAACGTTGACGATGCCAAAGTCATTGTCATTGATCGGATCTGCACTTGCTCAAAGCTAATCTTTCAACCTGAATCAAATAAACACCGCACTAAGACGAGAAATCAAAACAAACAGAGTCGTTCAGAGACGACGAAATCACAAAAGCAAACAAAAGAAAACAAAAAAGATGTGAAATCACTTATTCAATAAGGATAGAAGGAAAAACAATTCGAAGGGGTGATTTTTGGGTCAAAATCGACCCTAAATCACCTCTCTGAAAAGAAGAAGAAAGATACGACGGTTGGAGTTTTAGAATCATATACATTAGTTATACATTAATAAATATGAACTTTTTTTTTTTTTATACATGAGATCAAAAATAACACTAATTTTCTTCTGAATAATAATAATAATAATAAACGTTGAACCGGTTGTTATCGGTTTCAACTTATTTCACCATCATAGTCAAAAACTTTCCGTGGACCATGGTAGATAGACTCATACACCGTTTGTTTGTTTTGCTACGACAAAAATTGATTTCAAACATGGAAATTGATTAAGCAATAATTTTGATAGTAAATCACATGTGAAGTAAAAAATTACAAATTTTAACTTCAAGTTAGAACCAATTTTTAAAATCAAAATCAATTCTTATTGAAATCACCCAAATAAGTCAAAATTTTGTGTATAGAATCACTTTTATCACTACCTTAAAACCAAATACTCCACAGTCGACACATAGAGAGGACACAGAAATCAAGTTGCAAGTTGGCAAGAAGGCATGCCTGTGTAATGTATCCCATATCCTTCTTTGGCGCTGCTGTATATGGCAGAATCCTTCTCTTTCTCAGCTACATATCAGACTCAGACAGACCTATGAGAGAAGTTATGCACTTTCTTCAAAGCCAAGTAAATTGGCTACATAGAAAATGACTTTAAACCAAAATGGTCCCAACTTTTCATACCATAATAAACCAACTAGCAAAAGCATCAATTTTCCTAAGCAATAATAATTCCTTTTGGAGACTGAAAAGTATCTCAAGAATACACAGATTTTGCTCATTTGGTTGCAGTCTCTTTGCTGTTGTGTGATCTGCAAGAAGCAGAGAAAAAGTTGGTTATCTTTCACAATCCAAGTTCAAAATTTCTGACCAACTTTCGTAATTATAGCCATTTTTTACTTTATAGCATTATTTAAATTTATTTTTTTATGGACAAATGTCAATGGCTTATGTTAATTTGTTTTCGAAGTTTGAACTCTCGACATCCTCAATAGAACTCATTCGAGTGTCTCAGCTCACCAACCGAGTTGTCTATTTTGGATTAGTAAATATACGCATAAAATAGATAATTTAGCAAATCCATAAATTGTTTTCAAAAAGGCTATAATAGAACATGAACACTTTAAAATCAATTTTAGAACAAAAAGTTATGTGTGGCAATGGAATGAACACACCTTTGCTTTGTAACTTCAACAAAATCACAATGTCACTGTCAATTTGTCTACTATACTTAGATATACACTAAATATAAACATCTTTTCTAATGATTATTCAAATTGTAGTTCGCTAAATTGTGGTAGACTAATCTCTTCCACTATACTCTCAATCCGCATTGATATTTTTAGTTTCAGAAAACTACATGCTTTTCGTTAGTCTAGAATCTGGACAAATTCGATTTTTAAGAAAGGTGAGGAGCCAAGAAGAATCTCCCTTGGTTTCACCAACATTAGAAGAGCTGATTTAACCCTTGGCCTTGGCCTTGTCTAGTAGTACAACATTTTTTGTTTTGTTTTGTGTTGGTGAATACATCATCAATAACAACCCTTAAAAATGATAATATTAATTAAAAGGATTTATTTAGATAATAATAATTTATGCAATGGTTGTTACTAATGGTGCACCAATAAACCACGTTTACTCTGCAACCACACACAAAAAAAAAAAAAAACACGTTTACTCTAGACAAACATCAGATTAAGGAGATTAATTAAAGAGTGTTTGTATTCCAACATCTTAGGATGTCATTTAACATTTATGATATGAAGCATGTCGTTCATGAAAGATACGAATCATTAACAAAAAGCACAAAGGTTCAATGCGTTCACATTGTACTAGGATACATTTTCATAAAAGATTCTTTCCTTATTCATGATATTGATGATGATGCATTAGATATGTTCTTTGTCCTTACAAAATTGCTGCACATACATACAATACAACCAATCACCCCACAATATTACAAAACACTATCTACACATACCTACGTGTATATTTTGCACGGTTCATGCTTTACATATAGCTTTATGATTCACTGTGGATAACAATAATATGAATAGTAACACAGTAACAGCATAGGTTTTCTCTTTCTAGTTTCTACTTTTTTGAGGTACACATTTTTCATACTTACCTTCAAAAAAACATTAAAAAAATTCCAAAGATTTCAATGTGTTTGGAAACACGATGGATATATCAGGACGCACGATCGGCGTGAAGCTAGTAGTTGTAGCTTTGAGATAGATGTGCGGTGATGCCATGAATATGATGAATTCAGATTGTCCACGGTCAACAATCTCATGCATGCAAGCAGTCATCACAACATTAACCGTTGGATCAGGATCGGATGATCAAAATTTCAAACTGATATTTTAGTTTTTTTTTTAAATCAAAATTTGTATTGAAATCTAGGCCGTTTTATCTCGATCCAACGACCATTGATGTGGTAACTGCGTTAATGCATGGGATTGCTGAGTGCAGACAATATGTCGCTCTCCAAACACGGTTCTTTCAATTCAGACAACAAACTCATGCAACAAATGTGGATTGCCAAACTTGTGTTGTTGCTTTCCAGAGTCTGTGAAGTGATAGTCTAACAAATCAGTATCTGGTGAAGAAGCCATTGTTTGATTACGCCTTTTATTGATGTCATCATTGGACAAACCAAATCCATCACTTTCAGAGTTCCTCAACTCTAATGCAAGTGAAACATGGCCACCAACACCAAAGTTATTCAACTCTGATAAATCATCATAAGTTGTAGGAGTAGAATCCATTATGCAGCCATCACTATTTTGGTTGGTTGGGATAGGTGGATTTGAATAAGGACTATTGTTCATGTTAAACCTTTGTTGGTCACCTTGCATTTTCCCAATTCTAGAATCCATCACATTTGTCCAATGATCACTACTTTGAATCCCTCTATCCAATTCTGTGGTTGAGGAGGATGCATGATCTAACTTCAACCCTGCAATTTGACCTTGTTGTTGAACACCATCAACATTCATTAACTTGCTATGAGACTCTTCCCTTTTATCATCCCACACTCGAACATCATCGTCTCTCGGAGCTTTCGGTGTGTTTTCTGATAAAAGATTGCTGCTTGTCTCCGAATCACCAAACTCTTCCTTGTACATTTCTTCGACCATTGGTTTCCAAAGACGCACCCTCGCATTAATGAACCAATTCGCCACCTGATATGAATTAAATAGTGATTAGCAAGTAGCAACCGAAATGCAGGAATATAACTTGGTGTGTGTCTGGCTCTACGCTGACAGAAATTGATTTTGTTTAAAAGTGATTTGAATGTAAAATGATTTATGTTTGGTAACATTCACATAAAAGTGAAATTAACATGCACTTTTAAGAGTCAGGTTATTTTACCTTTGGATCTTAATCAGAATTTGTAAACAAATTGTAGATTTGAGCAAACATTCATAATTGTACCTGGTTTCTGGTCAAGCCTGTTTGTCTTGCCAACATGATTTTCTCGGAATCCTTTGGATAACTAATACCAAATTAATTTGAAAACAATTTATTAGACTAAAATTATTCAAAAGTAATTATGATAACACTATTAATGAAAGAAAGAAAAAAAGAGTATAGAGGAACCTACGGATGAAGGAAATGCTCGAAGAGCCACGCACGGAGTATTGACACAGAGCTCTCAGGAAGTCCTCTCTGAGGTCTCCAAGCTTGTCTCATTACACCAAGCTGCTGAAGAGCTTTTTGTTGTCTAAGCTGCTGATCGACATAGCGGAGACGAGGTATTCCCTCTTGTTCTCCAAGGTTCCTTTGAGTCAATTGAATTTGGCTGCTAATAGCATCACGCAAACAGCGAAAGTGACGAGAAATGGTGCGCAAAGCAAGAGCAGTGTATGGTTCGGCTGCGCCACAACCAGCAACCATGTCAAAAGATGACACAACAATCTGCATTTGATGACAGTATTGTCGGTATCTTTTGTCTAACTACAAAAACAACGAATAAGTGTTAGTCTAAAACATCATAATAACCATCACCACTAACAATTAATTTGAGGTTAAAAGTCAATTATGGAGGCAAAAGCTTCAACTTCTAGCATCAAGATATAATCAATTCTGGAGGTAAAATCATTCAATTCGAACACATCCAAATGTGTTAAAATCAACTGTACACCTTCAGAATCAATTTTACCTCATGCAAAGGTAAGATAAATTCTACATTACTGTGTTTTAAGCATTAGAGCAGACCATTCATACATTATTGCAATATATATGTACAAACTAAATTAGTGATGATTCAACCAAACAGAAAGGGGCTTTATGTGCATTTTCTCAATCTTTTGTTACATGCTAACCTTTTGTAATCAATTCACTGCTATTGCTACTGATCAGAGTAATCAGAAGTTTAGTAAATGATGACATCGACATAGAAACCATAGAGAGCACAATTATAAAGAAGTGCAAACTGTAACTAATCGTCCCATAAGCTTAAGTTGTGTTAAATTGAGACTTGAAATTTATATGTTTTTATATGTATGGAAAACCTTGTAATCCAACAATGCAGTGTAAAGGTTTACCTCATCCAACATGGACAAAAGTTTTGTTTTCTTGTCCAATAAATGCTGTCGTTCCGCAGGCGATAGCTCACATGAAGAGTTGTTTGCATTAGAACCATTAGGGCCTGAAGATACTTGCATAGATTGACTTGTAGATTTTCCATCAAAATCTTTGGAAGCATCTAAACCAGCATCACGAAAACTCTGTTGTTTTTCCAATCCGCTTTGTTTCAAGCCCTTTCGGACATTAACTATTTCATCAAGAAGTTCCTGTGCTGCCTTAAGGTAATGAGAGTTAAGAGCATTGTTCGGAATAACTGCTGATCCTTGCAGGCACGGATCAGATTGGCCTTCATTAAGGGATATTGAAGGATGTGGATTATACAAACCCTCCCTTTTGACATTGTTTTGAAAACCTCCAGAAGACAAAGATGCCATGCACTCAGCATCATCATCCTTAAGAGATGCAGATCCCTTCAAGTTTGAAATTTGCGCATTCATTAGCGAGGTGAAACTGTTGCCAGGATACTGATATTGAAAGGAAGGCATCATTGTCCCAAGGCTAAGAGACAGGCCCTGGCATTGCACGTTTTGCTCGCCCTCAACGAGTCCGAATTGTGTCCTTGGATCGCTCGTACTAGCATTGGAATGCCCCTGATCAATCGACAGCATATTCATCGTGTCATCCATAGATGTCATAAACTTCAACTCATTTTGTCCTCCTACAGATTCACTGTAATTATGAGGTAACAAAGTATTCCCGGATATCATCTCCGCGTAAGATCCCGAAGAAAATGCTTGGTTCGGATACATTGTAAGCAAGATTAATGGCAATTCAAAAAATGAGAAACTTCTTTCTGCTCCCTTAAACAATGGAATCAACTTGACATCTCCAGCAACAAGATTACTAAAATAAATACCTTGTTGCTTTAAACCTAATCTGAATTAAAATAATCCAAAGTGAGCAAAATGCTATTAAAGACCTTAATTAAGAATATTAATAAAATAATAATCACTCAATCATCTCATTATGAAGCAAAAACACAACATCATATGCTACATCAGAAACACACACACAGAGACAAAATGGAGGTACGAGGTAGCAGAAAACTATACAAACAAACAAAAAAAAAACATAAAACAAAAAATTCACAGAAATCAACTCAAAACCCTATTGTAGTTTTTGAAGACACAACATCAAGATGAAACATAAAACTGAATCAAAATCTCTAAAAAGAATAACAACAATAAATAAAAAACAAAACACAATCATGAGTTGAAAAAAAAAAATCTAAACCCATTTTTTTTTTTATATAAGCAAAAGTTAACTTTTTTTTTCTTCTTCAAGTACACAGTGACTTTTTTAACATTCAAAATTTCAGCTTTTTAATTTAATCATCAAAAGAAAACTCTCAAAAACCCTTTGAAACAGAGTTTGTGTACTACAAACAACAGTACTTCACCACCATCTTTTTTAGCAATAATTAATTATTTTCCTCATTTTTCAGTATTATTGTATCATCATAATAAGAAAAAAAATAACAGAAAAAGAAGAATAATAATAATAAAAAGAAGAAGAAAGAGAAAGAAAAATAGTACCTTTCAGGATAGGGGGAGAGGAGGAGGAGGGAAAAGGTGAAGTGAGAAGAAGGAAGAAAGGGAAGAAGAGGTTAAGAGGAAAATTACAGAGAGAGAGAGAGAGAGAGAGACAAGAATCCACAGTGTGGGGAAGGTCAGACAAGTGGCAATCCCAAGACATATAAATTTGAAAAATATATATATTTGGTACCAACCAATGAGCAAATTATATCATTTATTAATGAAAGAAATTGCTTACTTCCCCCATGCCAACTACTTATTTATTTAATGGATTTTCATCATAACCAACTTTAGTTTTTGTCAACAAACAAAAATAACTAGCTCCTTTTTCTAATTTCTAAATAATTTTGCTTATTATTGGAATAAGAAAGAAAAAGAACGACACTCCTTACTTTAAAAGTTGTTTCCTATAGAAGAGTTAGATTCGCAATATGAAAAAAAATTACTTTCTTTTCTGGAAATGGTGTTATTACTTATGTTAAAATAAGTGGATATGATATATATGTTTTTTCTCCTTTAGAAGATTAAATTTGGACAAGTGTGAAAGGGTATACTAGAAAAATATATTACAGGTCAGTCTTATAATGATAAATTTTGTCAAACATACAAAACAAATATGTTATCAAAGTCTATATATTAGGGTTGTCAAATGTTCACCAAACTCATAGTGATAAGTGTGAGGAGAAGTAAGAAAAACAACTCAAGTTCAACATAAAACTTAATGCAAATTATTCACACTTATCAAAATACTCTACATGTGATTTTGTAAAGATAAGTTAAATCAAATATAAAATACTTAATACAACAAACTATTTGTATCTTAAATATCTTTACACTTATTTTTAGGCAAAACAAAAATATAATAAATTAAAATCAAAGAGATACAAAGACTGAGGGACATGAAACCTGACACATGTATAACCCAAATGGGAAGTGCATCGTGATAAAAACAAACCAAGTGGTCCAGCCCTAAACTATTCTAGCAAATATTCACACGTTAAGGGCGCAACTCAGCGAACCCGCATGCGGGAACGAAACCAAGTTACAAAAAAATAAATAACAAATAAACATTTACGAAGAACATCCGGGTTTTAAAATTGGCGAATGAATCGACCGCCAACACGGTATCAAAATCCAAGTGTCAGCAGCTCCCTGAACACAACAACAAGCATAAAAGCTCTTTCGAGCATGAGAACCAAAGTGGAGGCAGTCATGACGCCTTGAAACCTGTAGATCTCAACAGATCCAGAACATCAGATAATCGAAAAGGTCAGTCCACCAAACACATGGTTCCAAAGCAGACGCGTAAAAACTCAGATCGATGGTTGAATTCAATACGCCAGTAACTACAAGCTCTTTCGAGTCAACGGAACAGATCCAATGTGTTAAGCAAAGATTGAAAACTATATTTCTCCCTGCATGTTCAATGTTGCTTAACCAACTAACACCCGTTAGATAATCTGCTTGAATAAAATCTAGTGCGGTAACCTTAAATTATTCTTATATACGTTTTTAAGGGATTCTTATACGTTGTAATCCGAAAATAAGAGTATGATACAATTGGAATCTTTAAAGATTTTTATTCGTTAAAAGTGCTGAAATTTAAAAATAACTTTTTATTACAAATACTCACAAAAATTGATGTACCAATAGTTAAAATTGAACATTTTCAATAACCGTTTTCAACTTTTTATCTTGTTAAAGAGTTTTAATTATAATAATGTGTGATTAATTGTATTTTTTTACTATACGTTTTCAATAAACATTTTCTACTTTATGTCATTGTTTTGCTCTTTTGATTTTGTTTAAGATATCATTCTTCGATAATTTTTAATTTTTAATTTATTTATTTATAAAGTAATCATTATTTTTTAAGTTATATGGGCCCTTTAAAGTAGTGTTAATGAGCTTCAATCAATGAAATTATTTTTGAGAGAATTTGAGATTGAATCTTGACCGAAATAATCAAATTTTACTTACCTTACATTATGTATTACTAGAACATTTTTCTCCAATATTCAGAAAGTTAAGACACAAAAGGTATTGATGGTTAAAGTAACTAAAAGAATTAAATGATATGAACCCGCGATATCTAAGCTAGGTACGATTAAATAATACATATACATTTAATTTTTAAACAAAATCTCTTCCCTCATTGTTAGGATTTGTTTAAATGATACACATATCCTTTGAGAAATGTCAAAATGATACAAAGTCCCTCAATTTTCTATGGTTGGGTATAAATGAAAGATGGTAAGTGCCTTTTTTTTTGTTATGTCTGGGTTCGAACCCCAAACCTTGCATGTATTATGTATTATCCCTACCAGTTGGTAGGTGTCTTCTACAAAAAGAAAGGTTGTTTGTAGGGGTGGCAAAAATACCCATGCCCACGGGTATTCGTGGGTAAAATCCGTCACGGGCACGGGGCAGGTAGCTAAACGAGTATCCATGGGTATAATAAACGGGTATTTGACTACCCATTATTATATGGATACAAACACAGATTTGATTGTACCCGTACCCAATTATAAATTAAGTAAATTATTAAAATATCTTTATATATCTTATCTTATTACTTAAAGTTGTTACCTTATTGAATGAAATTTTACCGTCCACCTAAGATTCTTCATTAAGAACCCATTTTTATTTTTGATTTTTTTAATCAATCTTATTAATTTCACCGTTTCTACTTCATTCACATCATAAAACATATCCTATGGATTATGTAAGAATCGTGAATTTTCTATGGATTATGTATGATTTCTGAAATTTTGAATAGATTATGTATGGATTTTTATTTTTATTTTGACAAAATTATGTATGGATGTTTAAAAGTTGAAGTTTTTCGGTAATTAAAAAAAGTTATTATTTGTACAAAAACATAAATAAATTCAAAAATTCATGGGTACCCATGAATACCTCAATACCCGCGGGTACCCGCATAGTGGGTACTGGTCGCGCACGAGTATCATATATATCCAATAAGGCGGGGACAGGTATCATACTATCCGTACCCATGGATACTCATTGACATCCCTAATTGTTTGTGTTTCATTTATACATATGATCTCAAAATTTCCCATTATAAAATAAGTTTGATAGTGATGTTATATCTTTAAAAATAATTAATTTATTGCTAAACAAACTTAAACTATTCAAAATCAAATACGTACTTTATGTTTTTTTACATATAAAAATGTATTAATCTCGTTAAATAGTATCTTAATGATATTAATAGAATGCAACATTGTTAAAAACTTTTTAATAATAGTTTTTTATCCTTTGTGATTCTAACATTCTCGACCAATTAGTTATGCATAGCGGAGATGGTCGATTTGCACACAAAAATCATAATTAGTAGATATTAATTTATGAAAAAACCTACTTTAGTTTGTTGGTGTTAGCTTGAGACCTTGTAGTGTTCTCTTCCTCAAAGTTTTATGTTTGATTCTTTTTCGTGTCAATTTAGTTTCTTAAAAAAAAAAAAATTATGAAAAATTATTAATATATAAATCATTTGATATATGAATGAATTAAAAATTATTAGGTACTTAATGAATGAAAATCAGTGCCAATGATGGTTTGAGATGACAAACTGCAAAAAATTGTGGCAGAATTAATTACTAATAGAAAGGGTGTAGCTAGCAACAAAAGAAAACGTGGCGTGATATATTCATATTGTGGTAGCAATTAAGGAATTAGCAAAGCATATGATAGAAGAAAGAAAGAAAAGAGTAGTGGTTGGTTGACTAGTTGTTTGTTTAGTTTGCTTGGAAGTGTTCAAACCCCTAACCACCAGTTGGTAGACCTGTAACCTTATTGTTAATTTTTTGCCTTAAACCTACTCTTAAGTCTTAATGCATAAACCATGCATCTTTTTCTTTTCTGTTAGGATGAAACAATGAATTAACCATCAAGAACAAGAATTTGGTGTCTATATCCATTCCATAAATAATATTGGTAGAATATCAAAGTTGGCTGGATTCTCTATTCTAAGTAGGTGAAAGTGACAAAATCACGCTTCACACGTGTATAGTGTTTGTTTAGTGTATTCTTCATGTCTTCTAAATACTACGTTAGTTTTAAACTAACCACAAACACAACACCTACTGTTCTGTTCCGTTTATATCTTTTGTTTGTTTAATCCTCTAGGTACACGCTATCCATATTAATATTCATATTCATATATAATTTAAATATTCAAACAAACCTTACTAATGTTGAACTTTTGTCATTTTGTTTTTATTTTAAAAGGATTCATTGTTGTCGTTGTTATCACGTCAATGTATAATTGTCTTTTGATTCTTGAGTCTTGACCAATAATGCTATAGTGAATCATATCATATGTTCTCGAGGTGTTTGGTACTTCAATGACAAAAATTGATTTTGACAGTATTGATTTTAGTTGAAAGCGAGTTGAACGTGATATGATTTGTTTATATACATTTAAACATTGCTTTTGTGTATGTATATGGCCACCACTTTTAGTCATCTTGTGAAGTTAATCTCAAATTCTCAATCTCAAGTCACGTTATTAATCCAATGCGGTGATAAGATATGTTTTTAAATAAATTGGTTTTGTCCTTAAAAAAATGGTTTTGTAAGATTAATTCTGTCTAAATATGAGTTGAATCAATTATATTTGAATATACTCATGTAAAATTGGAATAAACAATGAACATGAGACTAGAAATCAATTGTAGACAAGAGTTTCCACGTGAAAATAGCCATACATATCAAAATCAATAAGTTATACACATCTCGAATCAATTTTGCCTCCTCTAAAAATGAAAATCAAATATACACTTATGCAAGTTATTAGATGTGTTTCGACCACAAGTTTATTACACTTTAGAGGATGGAGGAGTCTAACTTCCAAACGAAATGAAACATTTCAGTGTTATTAAAGTAACCTCTTAGTCAAAGCTAAACTTTTTAACAAAGTACAAAATCATAAGATCTTGCAGACTCAAAGCGGACAATAAATTCCTGCTTATTAATCAAGACCTATAGTTGGTCTCTTGTATAATCTAGCTAAATTTATTTACTCTATCTTTAAAAAATATTATATACTCTTAAAATGTGTTGGAGATGTCAATCCTGGACTGTTCAACAAAATGAATCTCAAGATTACTCAGTCCACTGTCAATTTTTCAAATCAAATTACTCTAAATGAGTTTATTTTTTTAAACAAAAATTTAAATTCTAATATATTTGAATTAAATTAATTTAAAGCAGTGTGTTATGCAAACCCTTACTATATACAACCTACAAATATACCATTCGATTTTGGAAGAATATTCTTTTCTCATGTTGTGTTATCCTCCATGGCCATATATATCTTCTTTGCCCACCCCGCAAATACTTTTCTTTTTCTGTTCAGGCATTCGTATGCTCCATTGACTTTAATGGAGGTAGGTTCCCATCCACTATTTTATAAGAGCCCCACACCTTTTTATAAAAATCGAACTTTTTCTTCTGTTTATTTTTTCCGAAAAAGAAAAATACTCATGAACAAGTTCTTTGCTAAAACATTTTTAAAAATTCAAAAATAAAAATACTCCCTCTAATCTTTAATATAAAAAAATAATGCATTAATGTGGAAAAGGAAGAGAGAGTCGATGGTGCAAATCTATTTTTTTTATCATTTCTCAAAGGTGATTGAAAATGAGCGTAATACGTTATTTTGGCATGAGCCAATGGATAGATCGTGTGGTGTTGAAGAAGAGTAATTTGAAGCTTTTTTTTTATTTACTATGATGATTCGGTTGAGGGTTCTCTGATGGGTAAGGTTACTTGGAATAGATTGATAATAAAAAAATATATCTTTGTTTGCATGGAGGTTGTTAAATGATTGTCTTCGAACGAAAGATAATTTAATATGACCAGAGATTAATAATTTATATTCTTCATTTTGTGCACGGGTTGAGAAGTGAATGAAACATCACAACATTTATTCTCTTGAGAAATTCCATTTCATTCTATTTTCAATAAAAGAAAAATATAGAAAGATTACCATAATTCCAATCCATTTTCATTTGACACCCCTTTGTTCCATTCCACCAATCGAAAATGACCACACCCTAAAAATTTGCAAGTGAATCCAGTTATCTTCAAAAAAAAAAAATAGAACAAATTAAAAAATAATTTCTTGAAGATAATATGAAAAAAATAAAGGATGTCTTTAGTACATTTGTGTATAAGTAAAAAAAGGGATATTATTACAACAAATAAATAAGTGAATTTATATGTTTAGGGTTTAGATAGAGTTAGAAAGTTGTTCTTCTCACCATCAGTTTTGATTCCAAAACTATTATTGGGGATCAAGAAAAACATCAGTCAGAGACAGTTAACTACCGCCGGAAATATTTTCGTATTTTTCTGGTGTTTTGGACCAAAATTTATGGTGAGAAGAGCAATATTCATAGAGTTATGTCCGTAAGCAGATCAGCCCATGACTCGTAACTTAAATGGGCTTGTGATATGTCTGGTCTTTGAAAATTGCTTTTCCCACTTCAGAACTTGCTATGAAACACCTGAAAAATACAAATTTACCCCAACAGCAGCTAACGGCCGTTCAATATTTAATTTTTCTTTCGAAGCAAACAACAGTTAATTTCCGTTGGGAGTAAATGTAATTTCCATGTGTTTCATGGCAATTTATGAAGTGAGGAAAGCAATTTTCCTGGTCTTTACTCATGTGAGTTGCGACTTAAAGGAGGACTTGAATGTGGGAAAGAAACTGGGCATATATTAGATAGTTTTCCAATTAATTTCAGGACATGATTGTGGGAAAGGATTTGTAGGATAAATCACATTATACTTTTTAAGATATGAGACAGACATGCTGTCCAAACTTAATATCTAAGTGTAACTATTTATTTTTTGTCAAAAAAAGTGTAACTATTTTTATTTGATAGAGTGATTTTTCAAGGTTTGTTCTAAAAGTATAGTTTAACCTACCAACTAGGATTGAAGAACGTTTAGGCTTCCACAATGTGGTGAGGTAAATTTCAAATTTTAATTGAAAGATGTGCTTATATTTAGTGTTCGAGATCTACTAATAATATATGAAAGTTGAAGTATAACATAATTTCATAATCGTCCTCTTTAAAATTCATGATCTCCTTAATTTTATGTGCATAATGGTCATTTTGCAAAATTTAATTTAATTGTTTTAATTTTTTTAAATTAATCATGGATAATGGTCATTTGTAATAAATTTCCACGGATAACTATAAAATTAATTAATTTGTTAAAAAAATTACAGATAATGTCATCACAACTCTAACAAATTTTCATGGATAACTATGGAATCAATTTATTTATTTTTCAAAAAATGACTTTTTTTTATACCAAGTTTTCAAAAAATGACTTAAAAATTTGTTTTTTTTTTTTTTATGCAAAACTAATAAGTCTTTGGAATCTCTTATTCCTTAAATTAACCCGAACGCAAAATGTTGCCCTAGATTTAACCTAACTTCAATGATTAATTTTACTGTATTACCCCTATTTAATTAACCCTATTTAATTTAATCAAAATGTTATTTTCAAATACTTCTGAAATCAAAAACAACAGATCACTCCTAAATCCAATTCAATCCTTTTTTCGCTCCTATATTTTTGAAATAAGAGATCGCTCATATTTTGTTAATAGATCGCTCCTATTTTTTGAAGAAACAGATCGCTCGTATTAATCCAATCCTTGCTTAATAAATTATCCTATTTTCCTACCTCATATGATACAATACAATAATTCTGTTAATGGATCTCTTTCTTACACTCATTTAACGTCTCAACACTTTAGCTATTGAGTAACATTTTATGAGATAGATAGTTTATTGGGTGAATAGGTCTTTACCCCCTGTAATATAGGTCATTTTTGGTTTTACCCCCTGTAAAATGTTTTTTTTGATTTACCCCCTGTAAAATATTTTTGTTTTGATTTACCCCCCTAATAGGCCAAACAAAAACCAATTTTATTTTATTTTTTCAAAAAATTTTCGTTTTTGTTTGGCCTATTAGGGGGTAAATCAAAACAAAAATATTTTACAGGGG
>Ga0315913_1001233_pt1 | contig 27469 bp, 10 predicted proteins | sample MpolsnodulesMG_FD_207736 | JGI IMG/M metagenome (GOLD analysis project Ga0315913, IMG submission 207736) | Medicago polymorpha root nodule microbial communities from Los Angeles, California, United States - small nodules | ecosystem: Host-associated > Plants > Roots > Nodule | place: USA...
GAGTTAAGTAAAATAGTTAAAAAAAAAAAAAAAAAAAAAAACTGGTGTTGAGTAGAGCGAAAGTGAAGAGAACCCGATTCAATTTCTGTGCTGAGAAAATACAGCGTCATAGCCATAGCCATAGCCATAGCATTTTTTTCCAGTTTCCGATCAAATTGAATGCACACAAACCAATAACCAATCAAACCATGTTGTGGAGTCTCGCCGTTGCTCGGAACAAAACCGTTCAAGTTTTCCGGCACATTCTCCCTCTCCTCCGCCGCCGCAGCTTCTCTACCACAGGTCTCTACGGCATCCCTCATTTGAAATCCCCAAAAGGTTTTCAATCTTTCGTAGATGAAGCCATTCAAAGGTATCAAATTCATTTCATTCTTCTTCCTCTTAACCGTTTCTGTTCTGTTCTGTTCTGTTGTATTCTTATTCATCTTTTTCTTTTCATTTTTTCAGGTCTGGAGAACTCGTTAATTACATTTCTTCAAAGCCGTCGGCTTCCGAACTCATGCGAGCAATGGATGAGATTTCAGACACTGTAACTAACTTCTTTCATTCATTACATTTTATACACATGAATCCAATCAAATCATGTCATTTCCATATTTTTAGAACTATAAAAGTGATATAATGATGTAATTTGATTGGATGCGTGTGTAAGAAAGTTTTTTATAATGTCATTAATTTAAAATAGAAAAGTAAGTCCCTCCACTCCAAAATCAACCTCGCAAGCAAAGCCTAAGAGTTTGTTTTTCATACACTTACAAGGTAGAAATGATACACTTTCAGTAAGTCGCAACCATCCATATAGTACTTTTTGAGTAGTTAGGATAAAAGTTAAATGTTTGTCATGATATGATGATTATGATTGATTCTAGAGCGGTAAAAACTCTTCACAATGGCATCATATATCTTTTCTTTTGAATTAAACTACTTATTTTCGTTTTTCTTGTTTTTTTGAATTTTTTTTTCTTATTTATCTTAAAGAGTTTAATGTTCATGCATCGTTAATGTAATAAGGTTTACACTATCAGCAAATCACAATCATTCATATGTTAGTGTGACTTTAGAAGTAGTTAGTATAAAAGTCAAACGTTTTTAATGTCAAGACGATTATGATTGATTGGCAGTGTAAAAGCTATTGATTTTTCTTGCCAATTATATATCTTTATTAGACTTACGTTAATTAAGAGAGTTCGAAGTGAATGAGTGAGTTAATGAAAAGTAAGTGTATGTTTGAAATCTGTTTATTAATTGACTAGTGGAAAACTAGCTTAAAAGACATGTATAAAGTAAGAGTAGTATATGCATATAGGAAGAAGAGAGCGTGAGTCAGTTACTGAATAGTGAGAGTCTGGTCCTGTTCGGATAAGCATATTATGTTGCAGCTTGTAACATAAGCGTTTATCATATAAGAGCTAATGTATAAACTATTTTTATAATAAAAGATAAAATAAAGTCAAACTGTTTTTGTATAAGTTATAAGTTGTTTTCGTAAGCTATACTGGAGAGCTTATCAAAATAAGCTGAAAATGTCACAAGCTGTTTTCATATGTTCTCCTAACATGTCTCACGTGCTAATGTCAATAGATATACTCAAATAACCAATCCAATCAGACTGTATATTTGAAATTTGTTTATAAATTGATTAGTACAAAACAAGCTTAAAAGACATGTTAGAAGAAGAGTAGAATTTGTTTTGTAGTTGTTACTTTTAACTATTTTATTCTATTGCATTGCAATTACTTTAGCTTTCTGTTTTTGATTTCACAGGTTTGTTCTGTTGTTGACTCTGCTGAATTGTGTAGGCAAACCCATCCAAACAGGTCCTTTTCTGCAATTTGTTATTATAATTTATTTAAATCTTTTTTAGAGTAAAGACATAAACTAATTTTCGAGAAAAAACACAGATCTACTTGGTCCTCAGAAATAAAAGTGTGAATTTTGTCATCCAAAATCTCATTTTTTGATCAAATCAATTATTTTAGGATGATTTTTAGGGTTATTTTAGTCCCGGTTAGAGACCATTTTGACTGTCATTTGCGATTTTAGAGGACTAAAGGGGTACTTTTAATTTCTAATAGGTGAAACAACTCTTCTTGCTTTTTGTTAATTGATTTATGTTCGTAGTTTCTTGTGTAGTGATTAGCTTATAACTTGTTTTTCTTTCTTATCTGATAAATCAGGGAGTTTGTTGAGGAGGCTGACAAGGCAGCGATGAAAATTAATGAATATCTACATGTGAGGTGACCCGTGATTAATTTGTGTCAAGGATTTTGATTTATTGGTTAGCTCTTTCCATTTCCTTTGGCATCCCTTGATTGGTTTAAGATAGTTAGCTGTAGCAATTTTGTTAACTTCTGTTGCAGTTGGTTAAGGTCTGCTACAACATACTTTCAGTTGTATCTTGGCTGTACTGCAATGATGTTACAATGTCATCAATATATATTATGATGTTTTAAAGTCAGCATTTTGAATCTAAAATATACATTTTCTAAGAGTTAAAAGTTTGAGTGGATTAAATTCCGAAACATAAGTGATTAGAATGCGAAAATTATTAGTATTTTGGACGAGAGGGAGGAGACGGGAGCATAGACTGAAAATAGGATATCATATCATATCATGTCAAGAATGAAGTTATGTAAATGTCTAATGAGTATTTCCTCTGTTTGCTGTATAGTATCTGAACACAAGCCATGATGTCTATGATGCGCTGAAGAAAGCCGAGCAAGAATGTCATATGCTTTCGGCAGAAGCTCAAAGGGGTATTAAAAGCTTACGTGTTGAAATGGAAAGGGGTGGAATTCATCTTTGCCCTGGTAACCATATTATTCAGAATACCATGTTATGTTCTCAAAAACAATGTAGGGAACCTTTTCCTTTGAAAACTTTTTTATATGAAACTATTTGTTTGCAGAGACATTAGATCGAGTGAACAAACTAGATATTGGAATTTCTCACCTATGTAGAGAGTAAGTATGTTTATAACTTATATTTATGGATTTTTTGAGGGGAAGAACTTACATTTATGAATTGGTTGGCGCTTCTTTTGCCTGTTAATGAATAATTTGTTTTTATTGGAAGCAGTCTGTTTCTCAAACATTCTGTATTTCTATTATTTTTGAACCGTTGGTTTCTGTGGGTAAACAGGTACCTTGTAAAGAAAAAAGGTCCTTCAACGCCACACAGTAAATGAAATAAGGATTACATGATCGAAAACTTTGTGCTAAAAAAATGTAATACATCGATTCACATTAACAAATTTACTAGACATTGAAATTCCTCGTAAATGTTTAGAGTAGCTAAATCTTTGTATTTGTGTGATTTATCAGCAGTACAAACCACAAAGTTATTCCACACTATGTGGGGGTGTATGCATTGGATTAGTTGATACCATTGGGCAATACAAAAAAACGTCCACGGGGCAGGAAATTTAGGGATGATGTCAAGTGTTAGAATGGCACATCAACATGCTACATAAGCAATGTTTTACGGAATATTTCACCGTTTTAGTTTGAAGGGATCTAATCATGAAATTTGAACTAGTAGGCTTAGTTAAAAGTTTTTAATCCATAAGATCTTAATTTAAAGTTCCATCTGTGATTTCTATTGCATCAATATTCATGACTGGTGCTCCCAAAAGCAAGTTATAACATGTTTGAAGTAGGCTTGATTTTTATCTGTGCATTTTGTTTGGTTTGGTTTGGCTTGGTTAGGTACAATCAAAATATTGTCATAGACCCAGGAACTGTTGATATATATCCTGCATCTCGCATCCCCAAAAATTTGCATCATCTTTTCAAGCCAATCTATAAATCGGAACCTTTAATAACTAAGGATATATCAGAGTCCAAGGACACCGTAAAAGAGAAGGGATTTCGAATTACAACTGATCCACGAACTCTTGATTCTGTGCTGCAGTTGTCGTCGGATGATGAGGTAGATTCTATTCAATAATTTTACTTTGGTATGTTCAATCTTGTAATAAGGAATTAAGGATTAAGCATAAGTTTTGTTAATGAGTTTCCTGTAAATTAAAGTGAACTAGAAAAGTATTGGGAACCAGGATTTGGATTCTTTCCTGTATTTCAATAACAGGATATGGTTGTGTAGAGGAGAGAAAATAAAAAATTATTTAATTAACTTGCCACAAAAAATATTTAATTAGATTAATTTTGCTGAAAATGAAATTGTATTGGTTTTTCTGTTCAAAGGTATTTTTGTCATTTAAAAAATTGTTACATTTTTCTCTTCTCACTTTTTATCCAATTAAGTAATGGGAGAGAGAAAGATACTTCTTTCTCATCGATTTTGTTCACCTCTTTCTCTTCTCTCACACGGGTTATCTCAAAACTAACCAGTGTAGTAGTGATGAATGTTGTAGGTTAGCAGCTCAAATGGGCCTATATAATGAACTCGTAATTTTTTTTTCCGCTTTGAACTTGAATTGATTTTTTTGTTCTTTTCTCTGCATCCAGATTAGGAAAATGGTATATATACAAGCAAATTCTGTTCCACATGCAAATGTTGGTGTCCTCAAAAGGCTTATATCTGCTCGACATGAGCAAGCTCAGGTCTGAATCATCACTTGGCACCCTGACTCTTTTTATGCCCTTTCTTTGGTGCCGCAGCATAAGGCTCTGTGTTGTCTGTTTTATTCATTCTTTGTTACTGTTTGGTGTACGTGATTTCCAGATCCCAAACATACATTGGATATTTTCTGTTTTTTCCTTTCGTGGTAAAAGAAGTTTATTAATGAAGAAAATTAAGCTCATAGAAAAAGGATTAAAAATCCTCTAAGAAATATAAAACAAAGATGGCTGGTAGAAAGCAGGAAAATATAGGTAGGATCATGTAATTATGGAAGTTAGAGTAACTGTAATAAGGGCCTGTTTGGATTGGCTTATTTGAGCTTATCTTATGGCATAATTTTGTGAGCCTGTCAGGGAGAATTTTTGTGAGCTTATGATAAGACCAAAAAATACAATACAGGAATGCTCTGTAGTTTACACACATAAATTTCATTACTCACCTGCCGTGTCTCTCCCTCATCAAACTGAGGAAAGCTATAGGAGATTGGACTTTGTAATAAAACCTGCCAATCCCCCTACGCGTCTGGGAAAAAACCTCTAAATAGATCATTAGCAGAACGCCAAGGGGTGGTTAAAGATTTAATTGTGTCCTAAATGAAGTTTAGAGTTGAAAACTGCCCTTGAAAATTCCCACACATCTCTCATGCAATAAGCATCAGAGAACTGCAAAAACATAACAATGCCGCAACTTTAGCCTCTTTTTGCAACCCAAAACTTCAATTGAGAGAAACAAATGCAATTTCTTTGGAAAGAACCAATATTCTCTAAAAGTCCCAAACAGTTCATGCCAAAGAAAAGTAGCTGCAGAACAGTGAAAAAAGAGACAAGCACCTGGTAGACAAAGCAGTGAGAGGTATGTGCATCTGTAACATGTCATTAGTGTTAGTCCTGTTGAGAGCAACAGTCCAAATAAAATATTTGAGTTTTGAATTTCCACATGGGTTTGTCCAAGATAAATCCATGTCTATCAGGAGAATTGATGAGGAACTAATTAGGATTCAGAAGAAAATACACCTAAGGAGTCAAGAGTCCACATTCTTTTACTAGTATTAGAAGAAAAGCGAATCAACTCTATCAAAAACAAAAGAAAATGTAACTCACTAGCCTAATTTGACATTTGTTCAAGAATTATGAGTAGGTAAGGTTGGTTGATTTGATCAAAATCTTGATAGAATTTCATCCATGTTGACTTAAGTTAATAATTTTGACTAGTATTTCCCAACAAAGTTTATTGTTTCTTCTATTTTGACTTCATCACTCATTTATTTTACCTTCTGATTATTTGATCCAGATACTGGGGTGTGGATCTTATGCAGAACTTGCTGTTAAGTCCAACATGGCTTCATCACCGAAAGTTGTGATGTCATTTTTACATGAAATGAGCAAGATGGTCCAGGCTAAGTCTACAGAGGTATAGAATATGGATTCCTGCTAGGCATCCTCTGTTGGGAGAAAAGGTATTATAGCCATAGTGGCTTGTGCTTGTAACTGAAAAAAATGATCTTCTTTTTTCCTTACAAACTTAGGAGCTCAACTTACTTACAAAATTCAAGAGAGAAAAATGCGGTCAGAGTAATGGAGATTTAAGGCCGTGGGATGAAGCCTATTACACGACAATGATGAAGTCATCTGTTTATAAATTGGATTCTTTGGTACATATGATATACCTAATGTTGTGTTTGTCTTTATTAAACACATGTTTGTCTCTCACATAAATGCATAAAAATGTGTGCAGGTTGCAGCGTCATATTTTTCTTTGTCAAACTGTATTGAGGGTTTGAAGGTTCTGGTGAATTCATTGTTTGGTGTTATCTGTCACAGAATCCCTCTTGCACCTGGTGAATCTTGGGATCCTCAAGTGCTTAAACTGTGTCTTCATCATCCTGAGGAGGTATTTAGTGTAGAAATCTGTGATTAGAAGTGAATTTGGATCCCTCAAATAAAACTAAAATGCTGGGATAGAAATACTTTTAACTCGGACAATGATTTTCTGAAGCTTTCAATTTTATATAAAAATTACATCTTTAACTATTAATTAATTCAATAATTGAGTTTTGGTCCAAAATTTAGTAAATTCTGTGGAAGATCATTAACGAAATAGTCAAATAAACTCCTAGTTGGTTGGCCCATTATCAGATGGTCTTCTGGTGGTCTGAAAAAAGAATGTCATCCTTCCCATCCAAATCTGCCATTTTCTTCTGTTTGCTTTTATTCAGCTTCAAAGCACTAAGACTGAAGCTTATTTCAGGGTGACTTGGGATATCTCTACCTCGATTTGTACTCAAGAAAGGGGAAGTATCCTGGCTGTGCTCATTTTGCAATTAAAGGGGGTCGCAGAATTTCTCAAACAGAATACCAACTTCCTGTATGTGAAATTTCTCCATGCCCTTATGCCTTTTCTTTTGTCACACAAATATGCAGTTCCTTTTGACATGAGTTTTCATAAAGATGTTGTATTAGAGCTAAAATACATACAGATGGCTAATTTAGCTTAACAACGGGCTGCAGAATTCCCCTTTATCCCAAAATAAGAGTACCCAACAGCACTAAAATGTGCTTCTTAACAATATAAGAATCCATTAGAAACTGGTTGTGTAGGTATTAAGAGAGAAGCATTCTCTCAAATGCATAGTGGCACTTTTTGCATCTGATTCAAAATAACATATTTTAAGGCATAAGTGTTCGGAGCACTTAGATAGTAAATTATTCTTGGATAACTCTTGGTAAATATATTGTTAGCTGTTCAGATTTTCTAAGTGCTATGTATAATTGTTCAATAAATGTGATTTTCTTCCAAAGATGAAAATTAGTGCTCGTCTTAGACTGTAGCAGAGGTAAACTGTTTCTTGATTCTGATAATTTTGCAGATCGTGGCTCTTGTTTGTAATTTTTCAGGATCAAGGAATCCATCAGCGGTAAGGCTTAATCACTCAGAAGTGGAAACCCTATTTCATGAGTTTGGACATGCTCTTCATTCACTACTTTCAAGAACGGTATTCTCTTGAACTTTTCACGCACAAATTGTAGCTTTACAGAATGAGGATAAAGCTGTATAAAGCGGTGGAGCCAGATAGGAACATTTAGGGAGTTTGAGTTGGTGATGGAAATTTGACAATTTTAATGTTGTGTAAAAATAAAGTTTTCAAAATTAAAAACTTTTTCTTTTCAAATATCTCTACAATTAATGAGTTGGTTTGAGTGGAAGAGGAGAGGCTATAATCCTTTAAGCATATGGTCTTAGGTTTGATCCCATGATATCCATCTCTACCCTATCGAGTCAGTGTATACTCTAGGAAACATAAACACACACAATTGTTGTCAACAAATTTACAAAAGGGAAACTGCTTCATCTTGAAGACCATATCGACAAATATATGTTTCAAGAATTATCAATATGATGTTTATGTTAAGTGAGTGGTTTTTTGAGAACATGCAGTATTTGTTTCATTATCAAAAGACTTTTGAATTTTTTTTTTTATTATAATAATGAAATAATATTTAGCAAAAAACAAATATTAAATAATGAAGTAATATCGAAACTAATCTGAAGAGATACTCTAAAATAATACACTAATCCTAGGGGATAAATTAAAATACGTTAACATAACATCTAGATATATCCCCTCCAAAAAAAAATTCTAGATATATATAAGATGTTTATATATTTTAAAACTCGCCCTAAAGCTAAAGTTTACCAAGCTTTTACCTTTTTACTAATATACTCTTTATGGCGGAGTTTTGGCCTTCCACCATTGACAATATTGATGTATGTGTAAAACATGTGAAGTTGTGAACGTTGTTGGTTTATCTCTATTAAATTATTTATAGAACATGTGAAACATGATAAACTATTAATAAAATGTAAAATATAGCAGCCAAATATCTTCTGATCAAATATTCTAAAGATGACATATGAACATGATTTAGGGAAATGGTGTTTAACTTTGATGACATTGTTTAAATGAATTTTGAAATTGTAATCATGAGTTGTCTTGCAAATTACCAAAATTTTTAGTAAACCAAATACCATCACAAGCAATTAATGAATAATGATTTACTTGATCACAAAATGTTTTTGAAAAAGGTTACTGTTGTTACTTTTGTAATGTGATGCTGGCATATTTTCATTGTAGGACTACCAACATTTTTCAGGCACAAGAACGGTTCTGGATTTTGCAGAAATACCGTCGAACCTCTTTGAGTGAGTCAAATTTTCTTTTGCTGATCTGATGAGTAAAATGCTGCAAGAAATGCACCCTTTTAAGTCTTTACCCTAAATCAAGGTGGCAAATAAAATATTAGGGGACATAAGGATAAAATAAATGTTGGCTTAAAACATAATATAAACACTCATATTAGTGTTTAGAATACATTTATAAAAATAACTAATGATATGCCCATAAGTTGTTTTTAGCTTATTTCAATAAGTCCCTAAAATGGGAAGCTTCTCTTAGCCTCTGCACCTTCTGCTAAAGCATAGTACATTGAATAAGTGTTTAACTAAGCTTTCTAGAATAGCCTAAGCTTTTAAGTTCTTTTACTCAAGTGCACCCTAAAAGACGTGGTTAATGATGGCATACAAGGGAGGGACAGAGACAATTTCTAGCCACACCTCAAAAAGTCTTGGTTACAACCCTAAATGACTAAAATATCCATAAAATGAAATAAATTTGCAATTGTATTGAAAGTCACATGGCACTCTTAAACTGTGTTTACACATTCTTTGTACGTCAACTGAGTTTACGTAGCCTGCGTAAACTGAGTTTAACGTGTATGTAAACTGAGTTTACATATTCATTGTGCGTAATCTGAGTTTATGTAGCATGCTTAAATTGAGTTTATGTAGCCTACGTAAACTCAGTTTATGTATTTCTTTAAGAATCTGAATTTTGAGATGTACATAAACATAGATGTACAAGGGAAATTACATTTTTATCATTTAATTTCAATGAAAATTGGATCTAACTGGAAATTTTTGGTGTAACTAGAAATTGTCAGGGACAGAATTGGAGTTTGAGAAAACTGAAATGTTCAGGAACCAAAATAGGGATGTAGATAAGTTTAAAAAAAATAAAATTAGTCCCCGTTAATTGACAAAGGTTTTCTCCAAAGTCCCTTTGGAATTAACATCATTCTTAGAATCATAGAATTAAACTCATTATTAATAGGATTTGAATTGGCAAATCATATTAGTTACCATATATTTTATTTATTCTACATAGCAATATATATAGAGATGCTTGCTGTGGTAATGATTTGCTAGATTGTGATTAACTTGATATTATTTTTGGCGCACAGATACTATGCATGGGATTATAGAGTTTTGAAAACATTTGCTAGACACTATTCAACGGGTGATGCAATCCCTGAGAAATTGGTCGAGTCACTGCTGGGTGCCAAAAATATGTTTGCTGCAACTGATCTGCAACGTCAGGTGTTTTTCCTTTTGTTTTTCTTAATGCCTATTTGGGGGAGGACTGGATGGTGTCTTAAGTCAGCATCATCCCATAGTTTTCTATTTATTAAAAATAGAATTAACATGGTATCACTGTACTTTCTGTCAGATCTTCTATGCCCTAGCTGACCAGACACTACATGGTGAGCAGCCACACCCTCTTGGTGATGTTAGTTCTGTTCTTGCAGAACTGAAAAGAAAACATACCAATCTGGAACATATAGAAGGCACACACTGGGAGGCCCGATTTAGTCATCTCCTTAATTATGGCGCAGGTGAGTATGAAATTTGAACTTTCTCTAATCTCTCTTGAGCTGTATTGATGATTTTGAACCTACTGATATGTCATTAAGTTCATGTTCCATTATATCAAGATATGCTAACTTTTTGAGAAGGATAGAAATCTTTGGTTTTCTAAATTAGAGGTTTAGATTATATCTGGAGATAGTTGATTTTTCCTGGACAAACTGCTTTTACGTGTAAGCTTCAAATGGCTGGACATTTTGAATTTAAATTTAAATATGGATCAGATTCTACTTCATTTTAAATAATGGCAGAGGTTTTGTACATTTATAATTATGGTAGTATTAACTATCCTATCGATGCCACATAAACAACCAAAATCTTTTGGTCCGAGTGTTGTACATAGATTTTACTTTGTTTAACCAAAATCCCGAGATCAAGTCTTTTGAACGGAAAAAAAATGAGCATTGAGAGGGCTTGATCCCCTTCTAGAAACCAAGGGTCTAAACCAAAAAACAATTGCCAACAAAACATGTTAAGCTGCACAACTTAAAATTCTTCATAATTGAAATATTAGTTGTAAAGTCGATAATTCTTCATACTTGTTTTCTCCTTTGTGCAGGGTATTATAGCTATTTGTATGCCAAATGTTTTGCTGCAACTATATGGAAGAAGGTTTGCAAGGAGGATCCGTTATCACCAATTGCAGGCAATGCTTTAAGAACAAAATTCTTACAGCATGGAGGAGCCAGAGACCCAGCTGTTATATTAAATGATCTAGTACCTGATGGTATATATAGGTCTTATAATGGAGGGATAATCCCTGATATTTCAAGTCTCTGTGAGGAAATGGAACTCATGGAAGAAAATCAGAAAAAAGTACATTTGTTGTGAGTTTTTAAGAAAAAATTGGATTGGACCCAACAAGAACTGAGCAAAAGAGATATCATCGACAGAAGCGCGTTGCAAATGAAGTAGCCCTTACTGGACTGAACTGACTTCTGCTGGAGTCATATGTGATTGGTAGCATCCAGAAGTTGAGCAAACAGTTCAGATCTTAGATTTATTTTCTTGATGCCCCATTCCGAATTTCCTTCAATCAAAATTTGTAGGCCTTATTTAGGATAGGGTCTTTGTGTCTATTCTCATGGTCGTTTTATATAAAGAAAAAAAAAATAGGCTAACGTTTGAGAATCCATTCTTGGCACAATTTCACTTGTCAATTACATGCATTCTCACATGAGAAGACATAAATTTGACCTTTATCACCTCACATTTAAAACAGAGGTTGAAAATGTAGCAAATTTTTGCATATATGTCATATTTATTGGACCATAGATTGGAAATGTTAGTCCCTCGCGATTTTAACTGTTACTTCGCTTATTTGATGTGTATTGCCATTTTATTTTTATCCTTCAAATCTTAGTCTATGTTGTGTTGGATCATGTTAGATAGTTGAGATCCTACATGAAGACTTACTAAATTTATATGAATTGAATAAACCTCAAAGTACATATTATGAGCTTAGTACTCCTCCACTTCAGATATTTTCTAAATAGAAAATAATAGATGAATTATTTGTCAAGAGCTTTTCTCACCAATGACATCTAAAAGCTTGAAATAACGAGTGCTTTCATGATGAAGATACTCCTCTATATAGTTTCATGCAGTTGTTATTAACATGGGAGCGACCTTCAAAGCTTTCTTCAAGAGATACAACAATTCTGCATTGGTGCTTGGTATCCTGTCCTGAGTTTGAGGGTGATTCAGGTATTGTTATTCTCAATGTGGGTGGCTGTAGCCTTGGTAATCCACGACTGCGCTTGGTTTCAACTGAAAACATCAAAGTAGAATGTTTGCATATTTACCCTGGTCTTAAGTTGATGTTGGACAAAAGGTTTAGAAAGCTCATTTGCTATTCTGATTCTGAGTGTTGCTTCTACTGTTGAAGAGGCTAACTATGAGTTTCCTGAGTATGCAACAGCCAACAATTATGAATGATATTCATTTGTTTGTGGTTGCTTAGTGGGAAGTGGAGCTGAAACATTTTTCCAGAGGGAAATTGTTGTGCTGACATTCTTGCTAAGATGGGGCACCATCTTCCACAATCCCATGAGGGCATTGCTTTGAGTGTTCATGTGGGGATAAATTGTTTCCCATATCTTAGTTTCATGTGTTTGAGGGGATATAAAAATGATTTGATGGCTAGAGTAAGAGAGTTAAGAAGATCAAAGGTTTGAGGATATGAAAGCAAATATTCATATATGTTAGTGTTAATGTTGTGGGTGTAGATATAACCATCAATCTTCTTATCACTTCACCATTTAACTTTTTTACCCAAATCATCAAGCTGACTAGTTCAGAAATGTAGTTCGAGCATATGAATCAAATTTTCTGTTTTAAATTTTGAAGAGATATTTTTCAAAAAATAAGAGAGATAAAAAAAAAAAAAAAAGAAATTATAGGAATCAAAACTAAAACTAATTTATATTATCAATACTGAAAATATATTTAACACTTTTATACAACAATTTCTATTATTGGAACATTGTTCAACTGATTAATGAGCTCCACCACGAATTATTTAGAAGAATCTAAGTACGATTCTTAGTGAACGATATTAATCAAACCAAAATATTATCAAGTGTCCCAGACACTTTTAAGGGTCTTAAATGGTAATTTTTTTACAAAAACTTGTGTAATCATTGTATTGGAAATTAAACTATTTGACATTTTTAAAAAATAATTTATTAATTTAAAATATTTAAAAAGTATTTCAGAGACACTCGTTAACAAGTTAACAAGATTCTTAATCAAATTTTATTTATCTTTCGATCCCTTTTCCTTGAAAACCCGAAGGTTAACCACCATTCAAAACTCACCTTAATCCAAACAGGAAAGGTACGACTTTGACTTAACTAACATTCCTAAGATTTACTGATTGTTGGGAATCACACGTGGTGTGCCACAACATAGCATTCTTTGGTCCCATCGTTGGAACACTTCGCTGCTTTGTTTTTTTCTTGTTCTCTTTCTTCTGCAACTACATTACATTCAGTTCAAACTCAATTCTTATAGTAATTGTTAGTAGTAATGGAAGGATCAACATCATCATCAAGATCAACGTCTTTCCATGATTTTCTCCACCGTATGCGACACCCTTCTTCACTTGACCTCGTCCGTGCCATTAAGAGGTAATTAACCAAATCTTCTTTTCTTAATGAATTTCAGTGTTTATGTTTTCTTTAACTTTGTTATGCATTGGTGAGTCAAGGAAAACTAGTTCAAGTTTTTCTCTGTTATTATTTTCTACATACATATCTATGCGTTTCATTTTATGATAATTTTGATAGTAGTGTTGCTTGTTCCAAACCCATTTGGTTGACCTAGTGTGTTGGCTTGGGACCTATGAAGCACGGACACTAGACACGATACAGACACGCCGACACTTATAATTATTTAGGAAAATGACATAATTCAGTGTAATCATAGTTGTCGTGTCGGACTGAGACACGCCTAATCCAAGGAGTGTCCGTGCTTCATAGCTTGGGACCTTGGAATGTGCTCCTCTCAGGGTCTCGGGTTCGATTTCCCTAGGTATCAATTTTGGCGAGCTAAGTCCGTATAGAGCTATGTTATGGATTTAAATAGGGCCCCGCAAGTGGACGGTGGGAATGGACCCCTTGGGTATCAATTTTCATCGTAAGTAAGTTCCTTATTGGGCACTTGCTTAAAAAAAAGTTTCTAGTTTGCCACTTTAGAATGAACCAATTCAAGTATGACCACACTCCATAATTTAGAGAGAAACTAGAAATAAAAGAACGGAAATTGGTTATTTTTCATTGATTCTAATCATGAGGCATACAATGCTTATATATGTTTGCGCATATTCATAGTATGATAACTATAACAACAATAGCAATGCTTGGGAACTATTTAATAGAATATGTCTAAAAGATCTCTCCAAGTAACTAGTTGAGTCATTATTCCTTTCTAGAATTAAATGAGTCACCCACGAGTCTCTCTTTGGGCTTGTAAGTTCGTTGGGCCGTCATATGATCATATCATTACCTAGCTCTTCGAAATCAATCTTGTCCTCAAGGTTGTAAGTGAGACAAACCTCCAAAAGCATAAAGCCAAATCTTATGTATTGATTCACATTTCAGGAGCATTTACTTTGTTCTGCAGACATTCCTTCAATAATATCCCAAAACCAAGCTATCAACCATTCCATCTCATTACAGCCAGTATGCTTAGTATATGCCTATATTTTCAATTTGAGATGCAGAATGATAGAAACATCTCTTGCTGCAAGTAGTACATGCTGTAAAAAGAGCAATGTTGCAGATAAAATAGAGTGTGCCACACGAAATACAACCCCTCCAGCACAACAATAGGTTTTGAAGCACTCTAATGTTGAAGCACTGTAAAAAGAGTCAGTCTTGACTCTTGCATCTGCCTTGAAGTTTACTACTTCAAATATACCAAAGAGGCTAGAAGATGTATTAGACTCGCATTGCTATTTTCTAGTTGTTTTAGTTATGTTATTATGAGCAAGCACCACCTTATATAAGCATTGTATTGCCTCACGATTAGAATCAATGAAAATAATCAATTTTCTTTTCTCAAATTCTCTCTAGATTCTAGAGTGTGATCCCTACTTGAATTGGGTCGTATCACACTTTAAAGAAAAGTCTTTACGGTGCAAGTTTATATGTCTAAAGAACATTTTTTTTAAGCTTAAAGTAGATTAAAATAAAGGAAAATAACCAAAATCTGGAGTACATAGACCTAGCATAAGTCCACAGAACAGTTAAATAATCGAGCTTCCAAAAATATTGACATGTAGAAGTTAATGGTTAGTGTAAAATTCTTTTAATATTTATTTTTCTATAAGTTTTTTTTTTGTTTATATGTGTGTATCCAAATTTCAAAGTGACCCTAGTTAAGTTGGTTAATAGATGGAAAAGAAAATACAGGAAGGACACAAAAGCTAAACTTCAAATCCAAATATTACTTGTTTGGAGTCCGACATTGCTCAGGTTCTTGAGTCTTGACAGTTGAATGTATAAATGTGTTTGGATGAGATCCAAGCCCATTTAACAGACATGTGCCGTATATATTCCAATTTGTTTTTGTTGAAGTTTATTTTGTTTTATGTGTTGTTATTAGCTTCATTGTATCATTTTCATTTTACCAACCAAAACCTGAAAATGATGGCCAAAGAGTTCAAGACTTCTTTCTGTCAATGGAAGTTGCAATTAGAAATCATCCACTTTGGGCAACTGCCACTGAAGAAGACATTGATTGTGCCATGGAGGTACGTTTACACCTAAATACATATATGTCACTGTGTATGTAGATTCTGAATACAATCGTTTGATTTGTATTAGCTTTATACTTCATATTTTCAACCAAAGCAGAGAGATTGCTCCCCCGCTAATTATATTATCTGCAGGGTTTAGAAAAGTATATAATGACTAAATTGTTCTCTCGGATGTTTGCTACTTCTCCTGAGGATGCAAAGATTGACCATGAAATCTCAGAGAAAATAAGCTTGCTGCAAACATTTTTGAAGCCTGAACATTTGGATATACCACCAGTTCTTCATAATGAAGCATCATGGCTGGTATGGTATGCTTCATGATTATGATGCATGATTAAAATTTAACTTATTATATGATTTTTATTGCAATTGTTTTATTTCTAATCAGTGATAACATTAGTTAGGGTTTGATTCCTAGACACAATATAATCATATTCTTGAATGTGTCATACATTGTTACTATAGTCTTTAAATCTGTCTACAAAAATATTCATGAATATATTTCTTTAGTGAGTTTGATCCTTGAATATCTTTCAATAGTCAGTTTAACTGTCGAATATTCATTTCCTTTTCATTCCACAGCTTGCGGAGAAGGAATTGCAGAAAATCAATGCATTCAAAGCTCCACAAGAGAAACTCTCAACCATTATGAATTGTTGCAGAGTTATCAACAATTTGTTGCTCAATGCTGCAATGTCTGAGCATGTTCCAGCAGGAGCAGATGACTTTATCCCTGTGCTCATATATGTTACCATCAAGGCAAGGCAAGCCCTCCTCCTTGGTAATAATACATTTTGTTGATTTTCAAATATAGTTTATTAACCCGTTTTTCCTTATAGAGTAAAGCATGAGCATGTTTGGTTTCCGTGATTAATGTTGTTTATTTGCTCGTAAATTTTAAGAAAAACACTGTAATTAGGGGTCCTTAACATCTAAGTGAGACCATCTAGATATCTCCACAGCCTCACACTTCGGACTGAACCCAAAAGATAATTAACAAAGCCAAAATAGATCACTGGATGATCATAATATTTTAATTTTTAACCAATATTTTAAATATTTAACTGGTCGGTTAACCAGAAATCGGCCAGTTTGACAGTTTATTTGATCCATGTTGTATTGTTATCTTACTAAACGGCAGTTGGCTCAACCAGTTTTCATTATTTTCATTTTTGTATTTATTCTTTTTACTTTTTTTTAATACTTTTTTAAAAAATTTGTTATTTGGTTCAACTATGGTTGAATTGATCGAACGGTGACAGAGGTTTCAATGTTTTGATCTTCATTACGATTTTAAAACATTGATTAAATGTTATAATACTTTATTAAAAGTAGGAATGCATTGTATTTTCAATGATTTTAGGCTACTACTACCCTTTGATCTTTTGATACTAATTTCTTCATTTTGGTTTGTCATTTTCAGGCCAATCCTCCAATGTTGCATTCAAACCTCAAATTCATCAAGTTGTATAGAAGGCAAACAAAACTCATCTCAGAAGCTGAATATTATTTCACAAATCTTGTGTCAGCCAAGACATTTATAATTGAATTGAATGCTAAATCCCTCTCAATTGATGAAATCAAATTTGAGGAATGCATGCAAGCAGCCAAATTGGCCAAGAAAGTCACAAGTGAATTACACTCTACATGTCAAATGAAACAACAAGAGAAGAACGATAGCAATGTTTCAAACAAAATGCATAACAAACTTGATACTAGAGGTTAGTTTAAATTGATTTCTCATTCTTTTAGAACTTGTTTGAGTAAAGAGTTCAATTAACCACTTACTAAATAAACCATTTTAGGGAGTTTAACTAAACTCTCATTAAAAAAATAAAAAATCTTCGAAGTTTAGTGAAATAAGCTGCAATGAGCTTATGAGTTATGAGCATGTCATAGAATACTTTTTTTAAGTGTTCGTATAAATAGCTAAATTAAGTACTTATAGCATAAGATTATATACGGTATTTCTGTTTTGATCTACATATAGACTATTTCTATAACCAAAATAAAGACATTGTTTTGAAATAATTAAGTTCTACTATTTTCATAAATTATCTTTGTGAGTCTACAGAAATAAACCGAAAATAGCTTATGAACATGTTATAAGTTGTTTTCATACGCTTTTCAAAACAATCTCATAGGTGTTTATGCTAGTAGATAAGTTCAAATAAGTCAATTCAAACAGACTCATAGCTATTTATATCATGAGATGAGATAAACAAAATTAAACTTTTCCAAACAAAACTTTAGGTAGTTATAGTCTGTTACTTGTTTTTATAGATTTCAACCCTTATCACAATCACTTTTAAATTACCATGCAGAGTTTCATGTTTTGCAACATGTAACAAATTATCCATACATGGAAGCAGAGAGCAAAGATCTAGCAATGGAAGATGTGGACATATTACTAAATCACTACAAGGATTTAGTTGCTAAGTACACAATCATATGCAAAGCTATCAATTGTCTTTCAATGTCAGAGAAAGAACCGTTGCTTCATCAGCTAGGAATGCAAGGAGAAGGAAGTATGCTTTCAGAGTGCCATGGAATCAACACAAACACAAATGATCGAACCACCTCACATGAAGATAAATTACTATAAGAAATTTGAATTATCTATATCTGTGTATTATTAATTTTGTATTATACTAATATAGGCGCTTTTTTTTTTTTACCAAAACAATATTAACTGATATCATTAATTAAAAAGTGTGCTACACAAGGAGGATAAATCTCAATAACATGTTGACTAGACCAAGAACAGAAAGTCCTAACAAATGTATGAACAACCATATACTAACATATGCTTAGAATCAATTAAAAGGGTATCAATTTTTGTTATTGGGGGAATTGGACATTATTATTACCGGTGGATAGATAGGCACTACCATGTTTGTGTATATGCTTATCTATTGCGTTTAATTGTATGTAAAAAATGTTTTGATTTTGGCATATATTTTTTTGATAAAAATAATAATTTAAATTGATAGAAATGATGGAACAAACTCAAAATATCCATTTTAATAACATAGAATGGTAGAGTACATATACCTACAAATATGACTATAATCAAGTCTTTTAAATATTTGTGTCTTCGGATCTTCAACATTGACGATGTCAAACTCATTGATTGAATATGCACTTGATCAAAGTTAATATTTCAACTTGAATCAAATAAACACTGCACAGAGATAAGACATAAATAACACACCGCACAGTTGACCTTGGATCACTACTGTTCAATAAATTGAAAAGAAGAAATTTTGGTACTCCGGAGAAATTTTGGCACGGTCATATATTTTTAACAAATAAGATTAAGTGTATGTTTGGTTTGGCAATGGGATACTCAAACTTGGTCTTAGTGAGTGACTTTCATGGAAACAAAGAAGCTTGGTTTCCAAGCAGACATTAAAATAAGCTCTCTTTTAGAATATGTTTGGATAATGAGAGGAAAGAAAGTAAAAGGAAAGATTGACGAAGGAATGAAAGAGAATAGAAAGTAAAGAGAAAGTGAGATGATTTTTAGGTTGTTTGGAATAAGTGAAAAAGTAAAAGGAAAGAAAGATTTATATTTAGTAAATGACATAAATATCATTATGGTAAAATGAGTTATGTATTTATTATTTGGGGAATATTAACGAGTGCCCCCGCACTTTTTAAACACCTTGGATAACAAATTTTTACGAAAATCTATGTAACCAGTACATTAAAATTTGTAACATTTGACTTTTTTAAGAAATATTTTCTAAATTTGAAATCTTTAAAGAGTGTCACAGGACAACTCATTAACAAGACCCTTATTATTTGTTTAACATAATATGTTCATATTTGCATATGAATAAATAAAAATCTATACGTTATTATATGCATATGAGAATCAATATAAATTAATTCCGACGTTTGGCTGTGGAAACTACATCGGAGGCAGACCTGGTGACGGTGCCGGAGGCAGTGGAGGAGGAGGAGGACGGTCCTTTAACTTCATTGTCGCTTTCTCTTCCAGGTGTGGATGCTGTGATGCCGATTAGTTCACCACTTTGACAGATGGGTCACTGTATATCGTGAGCGTCTTCTTCTCAGATTCTGTTCACTTCGAAATTCGTGTCATAATAAAATCACAGGTTGATTTCCTAACACTTCGCATTCCGTTAACTTTTTTTTTCTTAGTTTAAGATTTTTGTAATACTTTTGCGTTGTGTGAATTTCATGTATAGTAGTTTAATTTTTTTTTATTTGTTTTTAATTTTGATGATTCAGATTTTGTGATTAGTTCATTCTAGCTAATTGATCATGGTGTTAGTGTATGTAGTTTGGAAACGAATAGTTGATTACTGAATGTTGTTTTTTTATGATATTATTATGATTATGAAACTGGAGAAGGTGCTGTTAGTTGCATTTTGGTTTGGTAAACAAGTTATTTCTATATGATTTGTGGCAGTTTGCAGTTCATTTTTATGTCGACCTTGTGAAAGGAAAAGTAAATAAACTTATAATCTTAAAAAACACGTGTTTCTGAGCATGTTAAACTCGTCTCGTCGTATTTTTCAGTGTTGGTAAAAACTTGGTATGAGGAGAATTGAAGTATTGGAAATATGTTTTGGTTACGTGGACGGGTTTTGTATGAGTATTCGAGTAGGATATTATTGTATATGTGGTTTGTCTTATTGCTATACCTTAAGGAATGTTTGGATGAAGGGTTTTGGATTGGAGGACTTATTTTTTTTTTTATTATCAAATATATTTCAAATTATGGACTTCGCCGTTCTAAGCCATTCTCTCCGAACTCTTCAAAATCCAATTCCTAAGCATACCCTAAACAGTGTTGTCAAATATCAGCTATGGCGGATATCGTTGGCGGATTTTTGGCTTTCTGCCATGTGGCCAATTTTGTGAAGGATGGTGACGCCATGACATCATCCATCGGACATAGTAGCGCTATATGTCAGCCGGTATGGCGGGTTTTTAGCTCTCTGCCATGGTCGGCCATCGACAATACTAACCCTATGATTTGCCTATAAAAAAACTCATGTTTACTTTCTGCTTTTTAAAAGTGTACTTGATTATTTGATTAGGTGTTATAACTATATATGTCGTTGCCAAGTACCCAACTTACAAAACTGGAAGTGAAAGATCACATAATCATAAGATTTTTCAAAGAGACGAAGGAGGCGTGTATAATGAATGCTTAAGATTGATCTAACGGTTCACAAGATTTGAAAGTTAGGTGCCTTTTGCGCCCTAAATTCAGGCAATCCCGATCCCAATTAATTGGGCCCAAACCGCAGAGAATCCATCATCAACATTCCACCGTATATACTGACTATGTTTTTTTGAAGCATTCAAAGTGTCATATTTACCTTCTTCTTTTTCCCTTAACTAACTTGCCATCATGAACCCAATCTGAGTATTAACAACCAACTGATTCTATCTTTCTCACACAGTGGGAATGATTAATTTGATAAAGGATTTATTACGGTCTATCTATTTCCTCTGCTCGATTCAATTCTTGAGAATGGCGTTGCTTTGGACATTTTCTGTTGCATTTTCTCATTACCAATTGTTTAAGGATTCACTCTTTTCTCACAAAATCGTATCCTACCCAAGGTCTTCACCTTCCACTTTTCCTAATAAGCCCGTTTGCGTCATCACCGGTGTAAGTTCTTTTTTCTTTCTTCCCTCTCTTGCAAATTTCAATATTACTATGTGAATTCTATCATTTTTTTTGTGTAGGCAACATCTGGCTTGGGATTATCTACTGCATGCAAGCTTTCTAAGGAAGGATATGTTGTTGTTATTGGTAATTCTTTATTCTTTTTGCTAATCACGCTACAAATGCTATAATACCTTATGTTTTAACTCCTTTTATATGCTAACAATCCACTATTTTCTACAACTCTATTTAATTCTAAGTGAAATCCACTTTCCAAGTGCATGCTTCCATTCACAATAAAATTGATCAAATTGCACCACCACTGTGATTATATAAAGCTCTATCTCTAAACTGTAGTTTTTGTCCAAATCTTGTGATTATGTCAATCTCACCATCAATCCAGACATGCACTAATAGAAAGTGGATCTATGTATCATCGAAGCTTCAGATTAAGTGCGTGTTTGACATGTGTTGGTGTCTGACACTTGTGAGTTGTGACTAAAATACAATCACTTCTTTTTTGTCAAATTTCTATGGTGTCTATGCGTCGGTGTCAGTGTTGTGTTGTGTCTGGTGTATTGGTGTATGTGTCTATATATTGGTGCTTCATTGCGTGGTCTAGGTTATTTAGTGGGATTTATCCAATAATAGAGTGTGTCCAAAAGACTATTTGAAAAAATTTGTTGCTACTTGCTAGCATTCTTACCTAAGATTCCTGTTATGGATCGATGCAGTGGGAAGATCAGAGCAGTTGTTGTCAGAGGTATTTTCAATATTAATTATTAGCATCATGGTAATGATGATTCCATGCATTGTGAAGATCTTAATCGTGTTCTTCCCGTTGTTTGATAGACCATAAAAAAGATTAAAGGTTGGAATGAGGATGCCCACCTCAAAGCTTTTCAGGCTGACATTTCGTCGGCTGAGTCAATTATAAAGTTCAGTACTTCCCTGCGGCAGTGGCTTTTGGATTCCGATTTGCACTGCTCGGTACAAATACTAATAAACAATGCTGGAATACTTGCAACATCTCCTAGAGTCACAACTGAGGGCTACGATAAGTAATTACTTTTTTTATCTAATCTTTTGTTAGTGGTTAACAAAATTCTATCTTTATCATTGAAACCTCCATGCTCATGCTTGCCTTGCATAACACAATAAAAGGTGCATAAGACACACTTTCAAATAATTACTTTCCTGATCTACATAATTTATTTATGCTTTGGGGATATGGTAATAGGTATTATTAATTAAATGTCAACTTTTGAGATGATGTTGATTTGCATGACATGATAACCAGGAAATTTATTATGGAACTGATACTTGAGAAACATAGTTAGAAGCATTTGTATGCACAATGGATGCATTTTTATGGGAGCCTTTGATGCAAAATTATTTATCTGTTTTATATCTGCTCCATGTTTGTCTACTGTCTTAGTTTTGAAATTAGTAGTTACTCTTAAAATCCAATTATATTTTCCACTCTTTCTCCCAGGATGATCGCCACAAATTATATCGGCCCATTTGTTATGACCAAGCTTCTATTACCACTTCTTGAAAGCAGTCCTGTATCTTCCAAAATTGTTAATGTAACATCATTTACTCACCGAGCTGGTAGGATAATCATTTTAGTCCTCACTTTTTGATTTATAATATTGTCTAATGATCCTACTCTTTGGGTTTTACTGTCTTCCATAAAATATTTGTTGATTTTCTCTACAATGGCGCGCTCCTATAGAACCTTCTCAAACTCTTTTCTTCAGTTACTAATATGCAGGTTGATGAGGGAACTGTATCTGGGAAGAGATTTTTAAAATCAAAACAATATCCATATGCTCAGATCTATGAGTATTCAAAATGTAAGCTGCATATTCTGAATGAACTTATATAGATTACACCGTATCTTTAGCCCTAATTCTTAACTAGCATGTATTTTTGTTGAAGTATGTCTACTTCTCTTCTCATATGAGCTCCACCGACAGCTTTGCCAGATGGGTAAATCTCATCAGATATTTGTCAAGTATGTTTACCAAATTAACTTTTATTTCCTTTTGCCATCTTTTTTCCAAGTGATGTGTGTTTTGTATAGGTTACCTAATTATTGTATTGCTGTGATCTTTGTTGCTCGGATATGTTTTTCTGATTGCTTCCATGACTTTCCTACAAATTATTGTTTCCCAAGTTCTTTTTAGCACAACCCATGGGCTCTTGCTTTTGACAAATGTATATGCCAATCTGAACATAGTGTCTTGTCTGTCGATCTCATGTCAAACCTGTAATTCTCATATAGTTCTGAACTTTCAATTAAAGGCTTAGATCTGTTATGCGCCCCTGTCTTGTTAAGGATACTATGAAGCTACCATCACAATCTTTGTCTCCCAACAAGGAGCATACTTCGCCCCTGAAGCTACAACTACCTAATTAGCCAATGAGTTTGACGGAAAAATGTTTTAAGTGCGAGCAGATACACTCTTATGAAAACTCACTTGTGCACTTGTGGTTGGGTTTAACTTATTGTTGCATAAATAGCACCAATAAGAGTGACTTTGGGTTTGAGCTAGTGTTGCAATTCGCAAGGAAAACGAACATGAATAAAAATCAGACGGAAAAAAAAAATTGCAAGAAAAAGAGAGCCTTGCAAAATGATTTAAGCTTTGTAGATAAATTTTTATTATATTTCTGGTTAATAACCATGGTTTCTACTCCACTTTTAATATTCATTTTTTGTATTGCTATGCATCAGTGTTGCAGATCCTGGAGTTGTACAAACAAACATCATGCGAGAAGTTCCAGCAAGCCTGTCTTGGGTGGCATTCTTTGTACTGAAGCGTCTACGCCTATTGGAATCCTTTGAGAGCGGGAATGATTCCATTATTGATGCCGCTCTTACTCCGTCTGTGAGTACTTTTTTAGCAGTCTTTGTTGATTTCTGTTTTACATTTTTATTGTATGCATTGATGTTTCAAAATGTCTACCAACTCACTTACTTATTACCATTAGTTGTAGTCATATCTAAGGTTTCATCTGATGCAATATCTATTGCCTGATGCCTTATCCTTCTGCGTCCGTAATTCATCTTGAACTTACCCAAGGAAACAACATATTGGTCAATCATTTACATAAATACATTAAGCCTGCACACACACACAAGTCAGCAGTCAGATGAAATGATTGAAAGTAGCAACGAATACACTCATGAAATTAAATTTATTGTAAAATATGAGATTAATATATGTTCATGAAAATATATGTTTTTTTTCCTCGTGTTTTTGTACTGTTAAAAATGTTCTGTTGTATGACTAAAACAGGAAAGTATTAAAAAACAATTATACACTTTTTTAGATGGAAAAATATAGGCTTAAATGCACTTATCGTGTCTCTCTTTTAACTGGTAAATTCAGGATTTTAGTCCCTCAGTTTCTTAAGTTTGAGGATATTTTTTTTTCACAACCCAGTTGCAAGTTTATTCTTTATGACTTGTCATTTTCATTAATGACGTGGAATTACATTTGATGATTTGACATTACTAATTTGGACCTTTTGAATAATTGATCTTTACAAATAGTTATCCTCGATCAGTATTTCTTGCAAATTAGTCTTGAGTCTTGACTCGAGCCATTGTGTTCAAAATGTTAATAAGCTTACATTTTTTTTTTCAGGGAACATCAGGAGTTTACTTTTTTGGGGGGAAAGGTAGAACTATAAATTCTTCAGCACTTTCACAAGACACCAAATTAGCCCATGAGCTTTGGGAAACTACATCCGATTTGCTATCGGTGACCCCTTTTGGTAATAAGAGAAACAATTTTTAGCATTGGATGGTATGTCATGTCGTGTAATAACAAAGAATAGTGGCACTTACCCTCTTGAAATATGGGTACTTGTAAAACGATGAAGTACATGTATCAAGTACTTATCCGGTATTGGTACACGTATGGTGCTCGTTATACTCAATTTTTGTTAATTGTTCTTCTACTGTGAGTGAAATCTGTGGTTTTATCTTATTTATTAATATAATAATAAATGCTAATATAATGCAATTTTTGTGCTTTTGAGTTTCTTTGTTGTTTTAATCAACCCTAATTTTTTTACTTTTTAGACTTTTTTTGTGATGTTCTTGTTGTGAATCGAAGAATTTAACTCTTTAATGTTATATTATAAAGCAAAATTCATGTTTTTTTCACTGACTTACCCTGCCTTACTTTTTTTTTAATTGTCGTATTCACATACCTACGCTTACTATACCTATCATTTACGCGATGTAGACTGATAAGTGGTAATCCCTCTTGTTTTTAACATAAGCAAAGAAGTATACGTATTTGGTCTAAATTTAGATCAAATATACATATCATTTGTTTATAGAAAAAACAGGAGATGTCTATTTACTTATAGAAAAAGCCCGGAGTAATGACAATGACATATGAAGCTTTGAGCTTTCTAATGCATGTTAAACTATTTTCTAGAAACATTTTAAAAAGATCTTTGGGAACCGGCAAAACAAGTCATTTTTTATTTTTTATAAAAATAACCAATTAAGCATGTGTGTAAGAGATATATTTTTTTATTACTAAAAGTGGGGTGACTATAAATTGATTTGTGGTTTGATAGACTCGTGAAAAAATGGATTGTACAAAATCAATTTTTACTCGAAAATATCTAAACAAAACAATCTTACCCCTCAATTTTGACTCCTTTAAATGTGAAGTGAATCATATAAGTCACGAGTCTCAAAACATACCACAACTTCAAGGAACAAGGGAACACTAAAATGTAATTTCACGTCATTAATGAAAATGACAAGTCATAAAGAATAAGTTTGCAATTGGGTTGTGAAAAAAAAAATATCCTCAAACTTATGAAACTGAGGGACTAAAATCCTGAATTTATTTATAATGGAGAGACTAAAATCATGTTTCAGTTCAAAGATAGGGACGAGAAGTGTCTTTAAGCCTATATTTTTCTATGTATAATTGTTTTTTAATACTTTGCTGTTTTAGTCATACAACATTTTTAGTAGTACAAAAACACGAGGAAAAAATCATATATTTTTTCATGAACATATATATTAATCTCATATTTTACAATAAATTTAATCTCATATTTTACAATAAATTTTACAACTTCAGGATCTGCAACACTGATGCATAGCAATACAGAAAATGAATATTAAAAGTGGAATAAAAACCATGGTTATTAACCTGAAATATAATAAAGTTTTATCTACAAAGCTTAAATCATTTTGCAAGGCTCTCTTTTTCTTGCAAATTTTTATTTTCCCGTCTGATTTTTATTCATGTTCGTTTTCCTTGCGAATTGCAACACTAGCTCAAACCCAAAGTCACTCTTATTTGTGCTATTTATGCAACAAATGGTTAAACCCAACCACAAAGTGCACAAGTGAGTTTTCATAAGAGTGTATCTACTCGCACTTAAAATATTTTTCCAAAAGCAAGAGCCCATGGGTTGTGCAGAAAAGAACTTGGGAAATAATAATCTGTAGGAAAGTCATTGAAGCAATCAAAAAAACATATTCGAGCAACAAAGATCACAATAATACTTTAATTAGGTAACCTATATAAAAACAAATAACCTATAGTTATAAAAACACACAACACTTGGAAAAAAGATGGTAAAAGAAAATAAAAGTTGATTTGGTAAACATACTTGACAAATATCTGATGAGATTTACCAATCTGGCAAAGCTGTCGGTGGAGCTCATATGAGAAGAGAAGTAGACATACTTCAACAAAAATACATGATAGTTAGGAATTAGGGCTAAAGATACAGTGTAATCTATATTAGTTCATTCAGAATATGCAGCTTACATTTTGAATACTCATAGATCTGAGCATATGGATATTGTTTTGATTTTAAAAATCTTTTCCCAGATATAATTAATTCCCTCATCAACCTACATATTAGTAACTAAAGAAAAGAGCTTGAGAAGGTTCTATAGGAGTGCGCCATTGTATAGAAAATCAATAAGTGTTTTATGGTAGACAGTAAAACCTAAGAGTAGGATCACTAGACAATAATATAAACCAAAAATTGAGAACTAAAATGATTATCCTACCAACTCGGTGAGTAAATGATGTTACATTAACAATTTTGGAAGATACATGACTGCGTTCAAGAAGTGGTAATAAAGGAAATGTAAATTATTTCAGATTTTTATAAAAGCATGAAAAATAAAAAATGAAATATGGGTC
>Ga0315913_1001234_pt1 | contig 27450 bp, 18 predicted proteins | sample MpolsnodulesMG_FD_207736 | JGI IMG/M metagenome (GOLD analysis project Ga0315913, IMG submission 207736) | Medicago polymorpha root nodule microbial communities from Los Angeles, California, United States - small nodules | ecosystem: Host-associated > Plants > Roots > Nodule | place: USA...
ATAGCAAGATATTTTTTATTTTACTTTTTTGACAGGATCACAAAAGAAATCTGTATCTACACCATTGCTTTTTTTTTTTTTTTTGAGGAAGTATCCACGCCATTGTTACTTTCCCCCTAAAATACAATTTTTAGCGGAAGAAATGAAGAATAAAACCAAGAAAGACAAACATGATTAAACAACCCAATTTGCAGGAATGGGTATAGCCATGAAAGAGATATGCTCCCACCCATTCAATAATTATTTGATTCATCGAATTCCAATTTAAGCCTACTATTGTATGAATATCTATTTGGCGAGAAAAAATATTATATCAAAAAAATTTCATTGGATTATTTCAATGAGGCTTAATTGCAGAAGTTTTACAACACAAAACAGCATGTATTAGACCATGTTAGTGGAGTATTTATGCATAGAACTAAGATCAACACTCCATTTTTCTTAGAGGATGCGTGATCAATTAATTGTTCCTTGATTTGGCTCAACAAAATTGGCCTCCTACCGAGATTCAACTAGTTTGAAAAACCGTTTGGAGACTAGAACGGCTTGTTTGAGAGAAGGGGGTTTCAGAACCCATTGTGAGGATCAACTTGGTGCAATGCCTCATGACAGTCATATTGCAAAGGGCTGCTTTACATCCAATTAGAACATGACATTTGTAGAAAAAATAAAAATAAAAAATCAAAGTTTGTTCAAAACATAAGTGAGAGGTAGTAAATCAAATAGAGGGTAAACTTTATTTTTTCGGGTCAAATAACTAGATATTTCATCCATTAAGATCTAAAAAGCTTGTGATTACACCATGTATAGAAAACTACCCACTGTCAAGGTAAAGTACAAAATTACTGCAAAATATGACCAAAAAACAAACACATAAGTCAGATCTAGACTAACACTAGAAGAGAGGTATGGGTGGTGGCTCACCACCACACAGTTCATACGACCGACGACAAACACAACAACCAACAAAAGCGAGTTTCCCATGACAAAAAAGGTTCAACAAGGGAAGGGAGGTGAAGATAATGAAGAAACAAAAATGGTGTCTATTACACCGATACACCGACCAAACAACACCGGACGTGTTGACGGATCACTAGCAAACTAGCGATGGCAGCAGTTCTCGATGGTAAACTTGAGGGGTCAAAATTGCACATTTTAAACTTGGGGGGCCAAAATCACAATTGTAAAACTTGAGGATAAAAGTGCAATTAAGCCTTATAACTATCAACAACATCGCATGGACTAAAACCACTATAAACAAATATTACAGTGATTAAAAACAAAACAACAAAGACAAACAAAGATACTACATTTCAAATAAAAACTAAAAAATGTTGTGTATAAGAAAAAAATAGTAGAGTATATGAATGCTTTCAGCTGAGCCCGACTTACATGTGCCATTCTAGATCTAGTTTTGAAAACAAATAAACCAGTTATTTTAACGGCACAATGATCATTATTTGCATTTTACACACATGCTTAAAATAAATAGTTTCCAAAATGAACAAATACAACAGAATCTACATGCACTGGGTAATGGAAATTTTTGGAGTAACAACCATCGCACCAACTGGCTGTTTGCACCTAGCCGTTACTCTGTTTGGCTCTGGAAGCAACCAATTTCTTTCCAAACTAAACCAGGATGTCATTTTCTTTGGGTAATATGTACCTAGCCATTTGCAGAAACAGTCCCTGGTCTAAACTTGCGGTAATATGTACTACCTAGTAGCCTCTTTGGGATATGATGGCCTGTCCTACTACCAAATGTATGTGCCAGAAAACAGACACATAAAAGTGGCGCGAACAAATAGACTATTCTCAAATTCCTTGAATTAGAACTGAACTGCAAAAGATTGCATGTGATTTGTTAGACCAACAGCAGCATTGAAATATATGCAAATCATATGTCAGACACATAAAGATATATCAGGTAAGAGTATGACGAACGTGTGAATTAAATACAATCATATATGGATGAGTAAAAATAACCCTTCACATGCTCATTCGATTTTGTTGTGTGTATTTGGCATGTACTGTTTTATAGTCCAAATAAGAGACTAGCATTTCATTTTAGAGGACAATTAAGAAACAAGCCAAATAAGAGACAACTCATTCCAGAATCAGGTCTTTGGGTTTCGAATTTCCTGTCAGAGATTATTATATATCTCTACGACCTTACTCTGAAAACAATCCCTCCTCTTATTCCGTTGCTTTTAAATGAAATAGTAGTCCTTTCAGAATTGCCAATATTAACTCCTCGCTTCCCAATGGCTTTTTGATTGATTGAAGTAAGATATAAGAATTTTATTCACATCTTTAACACTATAATGAGCACAACCAAAATACAACCAATCCCAAACCAAGAGCAGATGAACAGAAGCAAACATGTCCTAATCTAGCTGAGCATGATTTTCCAAGTAGATGCAACAGAAATTAGTGTGATTTTATTATATAATTCAACGAAAGAATACTGACCACCTGAAGCAAATCAAGAAAGTTCAAATCCGGCATTTGAACTGATAGCATACAAAAGCTTTGCTCTCAAAGTGCCTGGCCGTTTGTATGTGGGAAGCTGTAATGATTGAGAGGAGGAAAATAAAAGCGTAAGCAATTCAAATGTATGGCAAGGGATTGTCTAAAAGAACCAACACTTTTGTCTGAATGACTTTAAAGTTTAAATCACCAAATGGCTGTGTTTGGTAAGTGGACATCCAAAAGTCCATACATATTTTCCAAGCCTATCTAAATGACATTTTTTTATTATGAGATCATAAATTTCAAGATCCCCGTGTTCTAAACATCTAACTCATAATAGCTGATGTATAATCTTGCTTTCCAATATCTCATTGCAAATCCCAAATACCTTATTCGTAGATTAAAACAACAAAAAAAAAAGGAGTATAGGAATCTATCGTGCTAAATGCCTTGTAAATTATATGGTATGTGTTCTACTTCTACTATAGTAGTACCTTTAGGGTATTGTAGCAAGTTGAAGCTGATGGAAGCCGCTCTACATCTTGTCCTCCAATTGTCGCCCAAAGAGGGACATCACATGCAACCTAGGTAAACAAATAGACCCAGGTGATAATATACAATGAAATCAAGATATTTTAGTATTCACTAAAAAAATGCAATATTTTGGGGAATATTTTATTTCCATTATGAGATCTATGATATTTTAAAGGAAAGGAAAAATGAGAGTAAGAGGAAAGCAGAAATTCTAGAAAACTAAAGCTGGCTAAAAGTGCCACACACAAATGTCTAGCATTTTCTTCCCTTTAATGGATTACTAGTTACTACATCCTTAAAAAAATGTCGAAATAACTTTTGAAAAAGAATACCCCATCCAAGAAGTAAAATATAGTTCTTATTTTACATTGCAAAATATAGTACTTAAGGAAGCCCTATTTGGTGTTGGTGATGCTGAAAATCTAAGCCGCTTGACTGGAAAATTCACAAAGAACCCCTTCTCTGAAAGATAAAAACAAAACTTTTGACCTCTTTGAAGGTGATTCCTCCATGTAAAACAGAACTCGACATTTCATCTTACTAGGTATTACTGTATTCGAACCAAGGTGTTCCTTTCCTATATTTCCCATCGCATAATTTATTAGTATCTCAGAGAAAACATCTATGGACTTTCTAAAATTATCTTTCCAGCACCATAAAGTATAAATATTTGGTTGCATGCATAGAATGTGAAAACATGGATGTATCATGGTCCCCAAAAAATGAACAATATTATGGGATTTTTGTAGTACTGAAAATTTCCATTGCCCATTGGGTAGGTGGATAACTCTTACAGTTCATAGCAAGCAGCTAAATCACTAAACATTTATTAGAAGAGTTTGAATGCTCTGATTATTAACACTATTGTTATGCTAAACAGACCACTTCAGTCAAAAAATTGCAAACCATGTCTTATTTCATTACAATAAACAAAGCAAATGGGATAATAGAGGTGCTGGCATAAATGATCTTGAAAGCCTATCACACATAGAAAATCAAGATCATACCTTGTGGATGGTAAAAGGTGGCTGTAAGTATTTGAACCCAAGTAGTGGACCACGAGAACAACTGGTAACAAATTTAAGAAGCATGCAACGCTCTTTTGGTTCGAAGCCTTTAATCACCTGTAAACAGTTGACATGAAGCACAAAATAAATATTGATGTCGTAAAATTGGTATCTGCAGATATGGCATGCGTAAATTCTTCAATATAATTCATGAGGTTGAAAATAACAGTCAAAAGTCACATTCTACAGCAAATAAGCATTTTTTTTTTTAACAAAGCAAATAAGCATGTTTTAGAGAGTGTAAGAAACTGCAATTCACCAAACCAACAAACCCCTGCTTGGGGAGGGAGGGAGAGAAAACGTGGGAAATCCCTGATACATTAATTAAATGATTAACTTATTTTTAAGCCACCAATCTCAAACAACAGGAAATATAAAGAAACAACATTGACTCTATCCAGTGCCTTTATTTTGATAAGAATCTACGACATAGTGTGTAGCCATCATCTGTGCTGTTAAATTATGGAAGAACAAACTGTATCAAATTTGACTTGATTGTTTTGGTTTAACATGAAAAAACTGTCTACCCTCATCTGGGAGGGGAGGTAATGCACTAGGGTTCCCTGATCTTATTGTTAGCAGGGGTGCAAGCGAACCGAGCCAAATACTTGAATCTTAAGTTTGGCTTATGAAAAATATAGGTTACTCAAGCTTGACTCAACTAATTAAACAACCCTAACTAAATTTGAGCTTGACTTGTTAGAAAAGGATGAAACTCAAGCTTAGCTCATTTATAGCTTAATTTTTTTTGCATTGATGATTTTTTTAATATTTTTGAAGTCTATCAAATTACTATTTTAAAAACATTTATAAGCATACACTTTAAATCACAAGCAAAATAAAAAAATAATTCATTATTGTACAAGTCCAGCATATGGAAATAAATTGAAAATAACAAAAAAGAGGGAAAAAAAATCATCAATTCTCCCTAACAATATTACATCTGCAAATCTGCAAATCGGGCTAGATATGAGTCACACATGTACACAACTGACAAGTTTGCATATAAAAAGGGAAGTAAACACAATATTACATCAGTTTAAATAATTTGCTATGCATAGATAATGGATTGGGATTGTTATGTGTGTGTATGTTTAGTATTGAGGTTCCAATACAACCTAAAAGATTTTGATTGAGGCTCAATAACTCAACATGAAAAAATCAAATCTGCAAATCGTGCTAGATACAAGTCATATGCCAAACATGCACAACTGAGGGGTTTGCACATAACAAGGGCAGTACACACAATATTACATCAGTTTAAATAATTTGTTATATATAGATAATGGACTAGGATTGCTATGTGTGTGTATGTTTAGTATTGAGGTTCCAATACGTCCCAAAAGATTTTGATTGAGGCTCAATAACTCAGAAAAAAAATCAAATCTGCAAATCCTGCTAGATACAAGTCATATGCCAACCATGCACAACTGAGGGGTTTGCACTTTGCACATAACAAGGGCAGTACACAATATTACATCAGTTTAAATAATTTTTTATGCATAGATAATTGACTGGGATTGCTACGTGTGTGTATGTGCAGTATTGAGGTTCCAATACCTCCCAAAAGATTTTGATTGTCCGGCTCCCCTCACTGTAACCACCAGTGTATCGCGTGTTACTTTTAAAATCATCAATGTCAATATCGTAATTGCCACCTGAAAGCAACTGCATTCTTGAATATCTCAGAAATCATGCAGTAGAAAGTGAACTCAACAGATAAAATTTTCAGTATAAGTTGTCACAAGTTGATCACAGTGAATGAGTGAGCAACTGCCTCTTGATTCAGACATGTTTCTCTTATACAGCGCATAATTTTAGTAAATGTAGAATTCTGTTACAGAAATGCTCTGTTGCACTTTGTGCAAGAGAGAAGAGGAAATATTCAACTCACAAAGAAAACCTTTTAAACACACTTAGGAAAGAAGATACCTGATTAAACTCACTAGCATTGAATAATTTCAACCAGGATGGAGAGATAAGATCAGTTAGCCCTCTATAAAATGCATTTGAAAAGAGTAATATCTGCAATTTAAACATTGTTACATATATACCCATGATGCAACAGTTAATACAGTACAGAAGTCAATTGCATTAGACTACAGTCAATGATTATAAAACCTGTTGGTTGAGTTTGTAGTCTGCCATTGCATGTATGTACTGCATCTTGTTTTCATTTGTCACAGAAATATCTTTGCCACCAGACTTGAGCTCAACCACATGCCTTTTGCCAAATGATTCTTCAGTAACAGTGAAATCAAGAGAGAGCTCCTTGACATCACCATCATAATTCTGCATGAATGAGTATGTGAACCTTCCAGTAAAATGTTAAATTGCATGAACAGACATACAGTAACCACCCAAGTCAAACATGGGAAAATTAAATTAAAAATGTGATAAAGACCAGTACTTGAGGAAAGAAAAATCCCAATCCTAAAATCAAACCTAACATACCAAATGCAAATTGAATCTTGTTAATTATTTAATTTTTAAGGTTTTCATGAACAATACTGTGTCTAACATCCAGCTACCACACACCAAGACATTAGCTCTTCTAAAAAATTCATGTACATAAACATTTGTCTTTAGAAGGATTGCACATGGACCAAGCTCAACTATAGAAGGACAAACATTGTAGGTCGAGAAACAGCACCAAACCATGTAAAATTTTAAAAACATTAATCCTAGCATAAAGCAAGGTGATAAATTGAAGATGTATGGTCCTGATTAATTTTGACAAAGGATTTATAAGATAAGCAACAGCATGGATATGTCTCTTAGGATTTACCTTCACATACATAAGGCTCCTGTATAGCTCTGGATCAAGTGTTGATAATTCATCAAGAAAGCTATACCGTCCCAATAGCTTTTGTACAAAAACATGCGAGAAAGAGTAATCAAGTAATATTCCTTCATAAAGAGCCTTACCAACTACTCTTCCAAGGAACTCAATCATCTGAAGACCATTGTCCAAAAATCTTGCGGATGCATTTGGAATTAGGAGGCTGTCTGAAGTTGAGGTTTGTGAAAAAAGGCCGTATCTAGAGCAAAAGGAAAAAATTTCAGCTAAAAAAGTCGCCACTGGAAGAGGAAATAACCATGAAATAAAAGCAAGAAAATACAAAATGACGTCTCAAACTTACTCAGGGGAAAATGCTTCTTTTGATATGTCAGTCAAAAATTCTTTCGATAATCCACCATAGTCCAGACCAGCCTCCGTAAGGCCACATTCACTGACAAATGATACATGGATGGAAGACTTCAGCTTTGACCCAAGCGAATTTAATTGTCGAAATCCATCTTCAACAATATGACCCCGACGTACTACAATCTCAATGGCTCGTGAACCAGGTTCAGAAATTTCACCAGCCATTTTGCGTGAAGCTTTATCCATTTTGATGAATTCACGAAACATCTCAACTCTATTTATGCAGTAAACCAAGTGATTAAATACTTTCAATCAGAGACGATTATGTGTTACATTGAAAACAAATGAATATGATTTTGATGACATATTGCAATCAAATATCCCTTTCCCTCTACTCCCACAATGAAAAATATAATCCAACTCAATTACATTAATGAATACTCTCATTGACAATCTTTCTCCCTTACAAAGTTTACTCTTGTTGCTTTGCTTCATTTAAGATTTCATAATGATCAACATATAGCATATCATGGATAAATAAATGAAACTACTACTCTTGTAATCAAATATATGAAATATTCACCGGTATTTCACAAGATACACAACTAATAGTATTCCCCAGGTGATTCTCCATGCACATACAAAGATAGTTCGAAAAATGAAAAGGACATACTAACGGCAATCTTCTAAGTTGATCATAGTATTATCAATTCTCAATTTAACCCACCAATAGAAGAAAGAACAGACAAAATATTACACAGTGAAGAAACCCGTGAAAAGTTTTGCCCAAATAGGAAAATTAACACCACCAAAAAAGAAAATTAAGATTAAGTTCTTTTTATAACTCTTAATAGCATGAGAAAACTAAAGAAAACAATTCAATCGGGCTTCACCCCTGGTCATTAGCTCTTTTTCCTTATGTTTTATCCTTCTAAATGTTCAGTTGAGGGGACAATGGAAATGTCAAATGGATATTAAATACAGAAAGCAGAACTGAATAAAACAGAATTTATGACAAGCAAGATGCCTCATAATGGCCACAGTGAAAGAGCAAGTAGTTACCTCTCTTCAAATGGGAAAACATGGGGAGTCATGGTTATAACAGAGCCTAGACTCAGGGAAGATGATGAATCATCAGATCTCAGGTTGGCCGAATAAATTTCATGAGTTCTAGCAGCAACTGCAACTGGTGGCCGGCTTTTTCTAGCAGGAGAAAGCCACAAATCAGGAGGACAAAATGGGTGTCTGCAATCCCTTTCATACATTAATTGTAAGCATCTGACGGCACAATCCATGAGGGGCCTATTATGATGACCATTAACATGGGACAAGCCATTATATACTAGGGTATTGAGCATTGATGCAATTCTTCGTTGCTGCTCTAACTTGAATGGAACCTAACAATGTTATCAAATTCTTTAGAAAAGTAAGTTTCTTAAAATGTGAACTAATTCATAAAAAGACTAGGAAAAGAAGAAACCAAGCCGCTACCTGTTTCTCGTAAAACTCTATGTCATCAAGAACCAAAAGCAGGTGAGAATAGGCCGCACAGAAAAGATGAAGCATAGCAAACATACTTTTTGGAATGCCTTGTGGGCCATGCCTCATAGGTTCTATGTCCCATGCATCTGAAAGATCTAAATTGACTCTGCTTGGTGCAGAGTGACTGCCAATTGGATCTGTGCGGTCTGTTGCAGTTTGTGACTTACCTGTAAATTTATGAAGTACACTGACCCACTTACTGGCCCCATCTTTACTTGCCATTTTTGGAATCTTCTCAAAAGCTTTAAGTTTTCCATTTTCACTTGTGTGATTATCCGACATATGTTTGTCTCCAGAGAAAAATGAATCCTCGAGTTCACCCCACAATCTCACAAGAAATCCAGGAGTAAATGATAGCATGTTAAGAACTGGTAATGATCCACGTACTGGACTCAAGGCTGAAAATATTCTAAGTAAGCTAGAATAGAAAAGTGCAACATCGCACAGATCTAGCTTCTGCAAATACTCCAGACTGTTTGAGATCGAAGTATCGACCTTTTTAGTGGCATCTCTATTCACTGATGACAAAAGATTGGTGAGATGCCATTGCTGACAGACAGGCCTAAATTGATCCATGTATGACATTACTATCGACTCATGGGTTGAACTTTCAGTATCAGTTTGGAGAGAGTTCTTCTCTTTGAGCCATTCAATATTATCAAGACAAGCCAGTAGGCTTTCTGCTAGAGTGACAATAACATGGACATACAATGCACGGTCTAAACCTTGATTGAAGGATCCAGAGTCTACAGAGTCATTTTCATTCCCTGTTGCTAGACATATAAAGTTCGCGAGAGACCAACCAACTGGTGGAATAGCCTTGAAAGAGACAAGAATTTCTGACTTAACCAAATCCGACATCTCCGTTAAAACATCCTCTTTCAAAATCTGTCATCACCTGTCAGAGTTTGATCAGTTCTGATATGTTTGAATCATAAAGCATAACCTATGAAGTTATACAAATCTATGATCTCATTAACTCTAGACGGATACGATGGCAGCATCTTAATACTTCAGAGAGAGGCTTCCCTTTACCAAAAAAATAAGAATGAAATTCACCTTTGAGCCATTGTTTTATATCTTTTACGGATAGAGGAGAAAATAAGTAAAGAACCATTACATATTCAAATTAAAAAGCCTTGAGTTTTTTCAGTTTAAGTAGTGTGTGTGGGTGTGTGTGTGTGAGAGAGAGAGAGAGAGAGAGAGAGAGAGTATTCCTACATATAAATACAGAAAATATAATCAGACAGCAGATTAAAAAAATATTAGAACCATTTGCAGTATCATACCAGTAAAAGACAGATACTAACAAATACAAAACTTAGTTATTAAACAACAAAGGTCCATCATTGATGTAGCAAACTTAAAACCACAATAACAAACAAATTACATAAGAATATAGAAGTAAAATGTGCATGCACAATCATGAATAATCAACTCAACAAGTCAAAAGATGGAACTGCTTTCATTTAATTATACACAAACACATGGGTTACATATGCATGATCCATAAGTGACATCAAAATATAAGATTGAAATATTTCATAACGAATAAAAACAATAAAAGAGAACAAGTCCTCATTACAACTAAAGACACGGTCAATAATTTTGCAAGTGAAATTGTTCTGCTTTAAATATGCTTACCAGTAGTGCCTGAAAACATGTGAACAAAATCGATTTGTGCTTTAAAGCAGGTAGAAGAACATGTGGGACATGTTGCACAAACCAAGGAATAGTCATTAGATATACAACATATTGCTTAGCAGCATGATTGACATTCAGCATAGCAGGTCTTTCCCCATCTAAGTTTGTCAGATAAAATGGCCGCACAGCTAAAGTTATTGCACTTGCAGTAATAAAAAATTTCTCATCGGCCTGGGTGATAGCTTTCGTTTTGGAAGAATACTTATCCAATGCAGTAATATATTTCGCAATAGAAACATAACTACCACTTTTATTACTCCCAATGAACTCAACTAAACCTTTCACGGCTAAATCTGCATCTAAGCAGTTGTCATCTGTAATGCCTTTCCATCCTTTTAGATCAGTCAACATTACAAGAATACGCATTGCTAGAGATGTAACAACAATAATATCTTGAGCCCCTGAATTGCATTCACTATACTCTGAAAGAATCGAAAAACCAAGAGAAGAAAGTCGCTGTGCCTGGTAACTCCAAATTCTTCTATCTTCGGTTGTACCAATTGCCAAAAAGCAAAAGTTCCGCTCTGAATCTAGACAAAGAAAAGAATAGATCCATTAAAAATATATTAAAGTATGTATGTCAACAAAAAAAATGAAAATAGGTCCATAAAATTGTAAAAGCTATGAAAAACAAAGAAATAGAAAGTATCTTGACATTCATAACTTCATGTAAGCCATCACATTAAAATGAGAAACATGATTGGAACACTAACTTGAAGTCCAATAAAAGAATATCAAAATAAGGGAATATACCAGAAGAGTTCAGGCTCTCCAACAAGATTGTAAAGCAAATCTTCATAGAGTTTATTTTCTTGCTATGGACCTTCTGATAGTGATTTGAGAAACGGGTGACAAAGAACAGAAATGGCCTCAACAAATTGTTTGAAATCCAATTTGCCGTCATCACCCCGGTATAGCAACTCACTGATGTCTCCCACTCCTGCTGAAGATGCAGAGCAACCATCTTTGTAACCTTGAAGCGCCTCCATACTCTCTTTCAACATTAAGAAAAAATTGTCATTTCTTCATTTTGATACAACATGCGGTGAAAATGAATGCCAATACAAGATCAAAAGATACACACAAACAAGATGTTTTTAACTTATGCAATAAGCTATTACTTAGAAGACTCATAGTCAGTACAACAAGACCGTTTCAACTTACATTTTCCAATAAATACAGGTTGAAAAGTTTATTCGAACTAGCTCTAAATAAAAATAAATAATACTATTTCATTGTGTCTCAAGGACTTATCGTAACTTTTATAGTATTTATTTTTGCTTAAACGTTAAGATTTGTATTTTGATATTAATCAATTTAGTTTAAAATGATGCATTGTTGATGGAATTAGTTTCCACCGACATCACATGAGAACTTATCAGTTATCATACTGCCAAATAAGTCTACTATGTAACCGCATTTTTAAAAATAACTTCACAATACTGAATTCTCATCGGATGTCAGTGTAAAACTAGTTTACACCGACATTGGATACCCTTTTTTGGGTGTGTAGACGAAATGACAATCGGCGCTGAAACACACACATACAAAATCGGGTTGAAACTGAGGTGAAGGTGTTTAGCCTAACAATATCGGCATTTTCAAGTTGCATCTATGTTTTCATTTCCTATTTCCTATCTAATATATGCTTCTTACTTAGCATGTAAATAAGGAGATAGCAAGTTGAATCTTAAAACCTGAATGAAGAGAGCAGCAGAAGCAGCACGTTTAGCATAATTGCGAAGCTCTCTTTCTCTTGAGACTTTCTGAAGAAGATCGTCTCGGGTTATCTCCTTCGCACTCGCTCCTCTCAACGATACCTAAATCAAGTGAACAACAACAACAATTTCAATTATCATAACTAATAGTAATAATCTATATTGAAATTGATGATTTGATAGGTAAGAAGGAAGAGAGTACCTGGTGTTTACGAGGTGCATCCATGGAAAATGCATTAACTTAACTTCGCTCTGTTAAATTAATCCAACTTTTTCGAATCTTCTCGCGATTTACCTTTTTCCTCACCCAAAATTCTGTTCTACTCTCTTTATCGCAACTACTAAATAAGTTTGATTTATTTAGAACAAGGAAAGAACAAGGAAGGAAAAGTTAGTTTTATGTTTTTTCTTTTTCTTTCATAAAATTTTTTAATTAATTATTAAAAACTAAAATTTCTATTATTGTTGTTGAAAACATGGTCTAAGAATGACTTTTGACTTTCATCCATGACATGTGTAAGGAAAATAAAAGTTTAGTAAACCACGACATTCATCTTTGGGTGGCATTTAGGATGGAGCAGTGAAGTTTTTCCCAATATGGAAAAGTTGTTTTTTTACCGTTAGATCAAACAAGGAACATGGTCTCATCATACTCACTCAACACCAAATCTTTTTTACATTATCTTTCTCCCCCTCCATGTCTCTATTCACTCACCCACCACCAACAACAACAATCTCTCAAAATCTATCTATTCTACCACCGCTGACTCCATTCTCAATGTTCTTAAAACACCCAGAAAGTAAAATTAAAACACAATCCAAAAAATAATAATTAACCAAATTAAAAACAAAATAAGAGGCATCAATTGTTTTAACTTTCTTATTTCTTGTAGCTTCATTTTCAAAGATACAATTATTTCTTGTTTGAAATTAATTAAAAAGCAATGATTAAACTGAAAGCATATATGAACCTATTTTTTTAAATTTCTAGGTTTCTCATTCAAACACAACCCAAAAAATTTAGAAAATGCAAATCTGAAATGGGAATGAGAAACCAATGGAATGGTAGTATCTTAGTCACTAATAAGCACCTTTGCTCTATGATTATTGTATGATTTTAAAATAATGATAATATAACAAAGGTTATTTTGTGAATTGTGATTTGATGCTATACTATATAGAAATGGAAGTGGTAAGTGCGATTTGTATTTTTTTAATGTAAATCTCACTGTTTTTTTTGACGGCGATGGATGAATATGAAAAGAAAAGATGTAAAGATTTGGGGAAATGATGAAGGTGGTGGTGGTGGTGAGAGACCGGTATGATGAGAGATGGGGAAGAGAGAAAATGATGGTGGAAGAAAGTGTGGAAAAAAATCTAGTACTGAGTGACTAAGATAATACCATATTTCTTGTTTGATCTATTGGTTAAAAATCAACTTTCTCATGGTGGAGGAAAACTACACTACCCCATGCCACCTCATCTTTATATTTGTAAGTCACTTTTAAATTAGTCTTAAATTAGTTTTAGTCTGTCAAAAGTTGAACGGTACTATATCTCTTCTATCTCTAGCGCCAAATAGAAATGCAGTTGAAAACAGAATACATGGAAAAATGGAGGCACTCCTCCAACTCCAACCCAATTCAACTTTCTCCTTCTCCTCTCTCCACCAACACCGTCACCACTTCAACTTCAAACCAAATAAACCACACACAAAAACCCACTGTCATCCCCTTCATTCTCTCCCACTTCCAATTTCCACTCCACACCCCTCCTTTTTCTTCTCCTTCCTCCGCCTCTCTTCTCACAACAAAAACCCCAACCTCGCCAAATCAATCCACTCTACCCTCCTCAAAAACGATGATATTCATCATCACTCCATCGCTCTCATTTCAACTTACATCAACCTCCGTCTCTTCTCCTACGCCCACCGTCTCTTGCTCTCTCAATCTCCCCCCAACGTCGTTTCTTACTCCGTACTCATCTCCGCTTTCTCCAAATCAAACCGCGAAAAACAGTCCCTTTTCCTCTTCCTTCACATGATAACAGTTTCATCTCTTCGTCCAAACGACTACACTTACGTCGCAGTTTTAACTGCTTGCTCCCGAATCCTCAACCACCAACTTGGTGTTCAGTTACACGCTGCTGTTATCAAAACTGGATATTTGAAATCTGTTTTTGTCTCCAACGCGCTTATGTCTTATTATTCAAAATGTGGCTTTTATAAAAATGCATTCAAGGTGTTTGATGAAATGCCTGAAAGGGATATTGCATCGTGGAACACTGCAATGTCTTGTCTGGTTCAGGAGTTTATGTATGATGATGTGTTTCGATTGTTTTGTGATATGCTGGTGATTGATGGTTTGAAAGTTGATTATTTTACTCTGTCAACGCTTTTGACTGCATGTGCTGCGAGTGGTTTGTTCATGGAAGGGAAACAAGTGCATGCGCATGCTGTTAAGGTTGGTTTGGAGGATGAATTGAATGTTGGAAATGCTCTTATTGGTTATTATATGAGTTGTGGAAGTATTGATGATGTGGTTTGTTTGTTTGAGAGGATGAGTGTGAGAGATGTTATAACTTGGACGGAGATGGTGACAGCGTATATGGAATTTGGTTTTGTGGATTTGGGTTTGAAGATATTTGATGAGATGCCGGAGAAAAATTGTGTGACTTATAATGCTCTTTTGTCTGGGTTTTGTCAAAATGGGGAGGGTTTAAAGGCCGTGGAATTGTTTATCAAAATGGTGGAGGAGGGTGTAGAGTTAATGGATTTCTCTTTGAGTAGTGGGATTAATGCTTGTAGTTTGCTTGCTGATTATAGGGTCAGCAAGCAAATGCATGGATTTGCAATCAAGTTTGGGTTTGGATCAAATGTTTGTGTTGAAGGAGCTTTGCTTGACATGTACACAAGGTGTGCGAGGATGGTGGATGCTGAAAAGATGTGGGAAGAATTGGAGGAAGTTAGCAGTGTGGCTTGGACTTCCATGGTGTGTGGCTATGCTAGAAACGTGCAACCACATGAGGCGTTTTCTCTTTTCCATCTTGGTCATTCTGAAGGAAAATTGATTATGGATGAAGTTGCATTAACTTCAATGCTTAGTCTTTGTGGAACCGTCGGCTATCATGATATGGGTAAGCAAATCCATTGTCAAGCTCTTAAATTTGGCTTTCATTCTAATGTGCAAGTTGGAAATGTTGTTGTTGGTATGTATTTTAAATGTGGGAATGTAGACGATGCAATTAAGATGTTCAGTGGCATGTCCACTACCGATATAGTTTCATGGAATACTTTGATTTCTGGATATCTTATGCACAGACAGGGCGATAGAGCATTGGAAATATGGTTGAAAATGCAGGAAGAGGGTATAAAGCCTGATGAAGTTACATTTGTTTTGATAATTTCGGCCTACAAGCAAACTGACTTGAATTTGGCCGATGACTGCGTTAGTTTGTTCAATTCAATGAGAAATGTTCATCACATTGAGCCAACATCTCAGCATTATTCATCCTTCATCAGTGTTTTGGGTCATTGGGGTCTTTTGGAAGAGGCACTTGAAACTATCAATAAGATGCCTTTTAAGCCTTGTTCTTTTGTTTGGCGTGCTTTGCTTGATGGTTGCAGACTCCATCAGAATACAACGATTGGAAAATTGGCTGCCAAGAGTATTCTTGCCCTGGAACCTAAAGATCCATCAACTTATATACTTGTTTCAAATTTGTATTCATCTTCTGGGAGATGGGATTGCTCTGAGATGACTAGGGAAAATATGAGAGAAAAGGGATTTCGCAAACACCCGGCTCAAAGTTGGATCATTTGTCAGAAGAAAATGCATTCATTTTATGCAAGAGATAGATCTCATCCGCAAGACAAAGATATATATAGGGGGTTGGAGATTCTAATTTTAGAGTGCCTAAAACTTGGATATGAACCTGATACGAGCTTTGTTCTCCATGAAGTGGAGGAGCATCAAAAGAAAAAATTTCTATTCAATCACAGTTCAAAACTAGCAGCAACTTATGGATTATTGATGACAAAGTCAGGGAAGCCCATTCGGATTGTAAAGAACATCCTTCTTTGTGGGGACTGCCATACATTCTTGAAATATGTAACCATTGTCACTAAGAGGGATATTTTTCTTAGAGATTCTTCAGGATTTCACTGTTTCTCTGATGGCCGGTGCTCATGTAAAGATCAATGGTGAGCCGCAGGTAAAGCTGGTTGATCTAATCAGTCATCCTCATTCATATTATTTATTAATGATGTAGCTAAATTTGAACTTTTTTGTATACAAGGTTTTTCTTTGATATTACTACAAATTTTATGGCACCAATTAAGAGAAGATTTTCAAATGCTTTCCTAAAAGATTTAGGAATGAGTTTGTTTAACGTTTATCATTTATATTGTAAAACTATATATCTTCTATATTAGTTGCTCCAATGTAATTGTAGTACTACGTCTCTTTTCACACTCAAAATTGTTTATAAAAAGGGACGGAGGTAGTATCTGGTTTCCATATAGATGTAGGATTGAAGCAGATACTTCATGTAAGATAATTATATGTCTATAGTATAGTGAAGGAATTCTGAAATCCAAAATCAACTTTACTTTTGTTTTCCTGTAAGTTATATACTTTATTTACGTCTATGATTAAGAATTTGATTTATAAAAAAAAAAAAAAAAGCAAAAATTATTGAATCAACTAAGTATAGCTTAAGAAGCACTAGGATCAGATCAATATTGTCTTTACATCTTATGTCAATACTATTCAAAACAACTGATCGCCTGCATCATCATACAGTTACATCATGAACACAATTTAAGTTACATCATGAACACATCCTAGTCCCTATGCTATCACACTTAGTTACCCAAAGGCTTCCACCTCTTGATCCTAAACCCTTTTCTTCAAGGGTCACCCTTTCTTCAAGCCTTGCTTCAAGCCTTGTATCATGTTCTGTGTTGCCATATTGTACTAACTAATGCTTATGTGCCTAAACATTTTTGTATTTAGTTTTACCATCTCCTTCACTGCAGGCCATTATAACTATTTGATTTTAGATTGCTTTTAAGCTTTTTGGGAGATAAACACCTATTTGTTTACGGAGAAACGCCCTTTTGATCTTTAGTTAAATTCAAGAAAAATTTCATTCATTCCATATCTGTTTTAGTAATTTAAAATTATAACATAGAAGCAGATTTGTATATACGACTCAAACTGGTCTCTGATTAAATATATATTATTTTTCTCGTAATAATTGGAAACTTAGTTTTAAATATTTTCTTGTCATTTTTGTTCTAATAATATACTTCATTCACTTTGAGTATGAAGTATTTTATATTGTCAATTTATCACAATTAATTATGTGTGTGACTCTAGGTGGAACAGTTCTTGGTCAGTCTTTACCTACATTCCGTCTGAATCTAGATTACCAGTGTCTTCTTACCCTGAAAACGGGATGGCTAACACAAAAAAAAATAGTTAAACTAAAACTCAAACTTTTCAAATGATGTAACAATATCGATTAATTGGTAGTGTAAAAAACATCACATGTGAGTATATATGAATTAAATCCATAATGCAGTATCATTTTTGTGAGTGGAAATTCGTCATAACCCAAACCAATAGATGAAAGTTGGAAGAGTTGTTTCTTTTCTTGTTTTTTATGAATATGAAGAGTTGTATTTTTAGACATTATGTAAAATACAACTTGAATGTGTGTTGCCATCATAACCAAGAGAATTGAAGAGAAAAAATAATATAAAAGTTATAAACTATATAATCAAACGATGTTGATGTTGAACAGTGTGTTTTATAAAACATTTTTTAAGTGGGAAAGATGGCCCTGATTTGGGTTTTGATTGGGACTTATGTTAGAGAAGCATAGGGCTGCTGAAAATTTCGTATGGCGTCAGTGCGCTCTCTAGATTTCCAATTTTGCTGTGGTTAGAATTATACAATCAAAAGGTGTTTTGAATTTTTTAAATTATAGAAACTATAAGACATCAAAACACAGACGACCACAATTCTTTTCAATAAATCATTTATTGGTTTGACATATAAAATCCTAACAAATATTTAATTAACTTTTATATATGTTTGGGATTATAAAATTCGAACTATTTAAACTTCTTTGAGACAAATTTTTACCATATTTAGATCTATTTATTATATCGATATATTTACTTATAGAATCCGAATCAAGACAACACAGAGAAATTGAGTTGTTATAATTTAACATTAAAACATGTACTCTAAAAAAAATAACAACACAAATCAAAACATAACAAAGTTTAAGATAATGGCAACACATAAAACCATAGTCATATTTTTCTCAAGCAACCATGTTGTAATGTTGGTCGGGCAAGCTAAACTTTCTTTTGATTCAATTGAATGCACTTGTGAAAGTGATTGTATATTTAGATGCATATGCACTGAATGATAGAAAGCACCCGCACAATAACCAATTAAGTGTAATTTGTACTTTAGTTAACACGTGATCAAACAAATATCCATTGTAATATTATGATTAATTTTATCACGAACATGAAAAAAGAAAATTAAAGTTGCATGAGAAGACTATCGGTATGGAGTTGTGTTTAATGTTTTACTCTACCTGTGATCGAAATCAAACGGAGTTATCCCGTTCCCCACCCCACTGTACCACAAGAAATATAAACATGATGAGGTCAATATAAACATGATGAGGATTGACCGTAACACATTATTTTCCGACGATAAATTATTAAATAACGAGAATATATTTGATACAAGTGATGTTACAAACTCAACATTTATTTAATAACATAAATTTTTAAATCATACTTCAGTAGCGGGAAACAATTCGCTGGTCTCATTAATAAAATTATTAGGAAAGAAGATTAATCTCAACGTTAACTTAAAACCTAGTGTTACAAAATCCGAGATTGTATCGACTACATGTTTATTCAACTACTAAATAAAGGAAAGAAGACGGAAGACACTTCCATCGCCACCTTCTAAGCTGTCTCACAACTAATCTTCCTCAACCTGAGTGTTTGTACTTCAAGAGTACAATCACCGCAAAGAAAAACACAACAACAATAAAGAGGTGAGAATGTCAATCATACATATCAATAGGGAAATCACGGATAACATTAATCAATAATAATATTATGTCATCATAAAACACATAATATATTTCTCCTCAACATCTCATACATTCATCGTCACACACCATTCATGAACCACACACCAAGTCTAAGACATTGTACAGATGGACTCCATCCTAAGACATATATGAATGTGGTACCACACCTATCATCATCATATATTGTTGCCAGATGTGTTGTTGGACTTACATTCGTCTTCATTTCATCTTCATTTTCCTAGACTCAACTCTATATGCATGGATGGAGACAACCTCATCTAGTAATACACATCTTAACATCATCAACAATTCACATATTAATGCAAGACTTTCCCTATTATGCACAACGTCGAGACAAACATATCATGATTCTCGTCGTCATCAAAGAGTAAACATCATCATTCTCATCATTAATATAAGATAGACATCATCATTATCATCATCAATATAAAATAGACATTATCATTCTCATCATATGTATTTATATGTATGTATATGGCATTACTCCTCATTACTCATGTTTACAGTCATAAAATTCTTCATCATTACCCCCATCAATCTGTTGTATCACTACCCTATTCTCTTCATTAATCCAATTCATAAACACAACTTCTTTCTACGTCAACATCCATCTATTTTATTTTATTATTCATCTTAGAGTCATGTTCTATCTTCTCATCTATTCTAGGCTCTCTAGATACTTTATTCTAATAGCATACCGCATTCCTCATTCTTAATTTAAGATGTTTACTTCTTCATTAACATTCCTTATAGCATCTTCCCTCTATACAACTAGGTTTTATCGCACCATTGTCATTACCTCTTTCATAATTATTCTTCTCATTAAAATAACTTTATATCATATTACTTCATCTCACGTTCATCGTCATCTATAATATCGACCATTTCCCTGATCTTAACTATGTAAAAAATAAAGTAATAAAATTATAAGGTCAATAATTATGAAAATGATTTTGCAAATTAAAACGTGTGAATTATGTAAAAGAATTTTATATTTAAAAGACAAAAAAGTATGTTAGAATACAGTCTATGGTGGCCTGGTCGTAACACTACCGTATTTTTCCCCTAAAAAAAGTTTTATGAGAAATGAATTGAAGTTACATTGTTCCAAATTAATATATGCATTTACATGTGAAATTATTTAAAGGTGATTGTACCTAAAAAAACGAATAGAACAGATTGAGATTCTCTTTACTTTTTCAAAAGAAATTAGTCACAAGAATCTTTTTTTATTTTTTTTTAAATAGATAAAATGACAACACGTGTTAGAAATTCACACCATAAGTGCAGAAGTTTGGGTTTGAACCCTAATCATGATATATGACCTATCAATTTTGATATTTTTATCAGTTGATCTAAGACCGATGGATATTAATAGAGTTCTATTCCAATAATGTTGTGTATATAGGCACCCATAAAACTATAGTGAATGAAATTTTCATTTCTTTTGAGAATTGGAGAGAATTTCAACCAAAGAAAGTGAGTATGATTTTAACTGTTCAATTTTTTAGCAATAATTTATTTATATTAATATATCGTTTTTTTTCATTGTATAGAATTTAAAGATGAAATTCACACATTAAATGTAATGAAGTAGAAATTATGTAGTATATAGGCTAAAGTGCACTTTTCACTCCTTAAGTTTTAAAAAGTTGCGATTTTGGCCCCATATGAAAAAAAATGACAAAAGTGACCCCATGTTTAGGAAAATATGCTCTTTTGACCCTTAACATAAGGGAAATATGACCTTTTGACCCTTTATCTTCTCAAAAAGTTGCGATTTTGGCCCCTTTTTTGAGACATGTGGCGTCTTCTTAGCAATTTTGGGACGAAATGGGCCAAAATTGTAATTTTTTTAATAGGGGACCAAAATCGCAACATTTTAAAACTTAGGGGTCTAAAAGTGCAGTTAAGCCTTTTTTTTTCTTGAAGAGGGAAATTATAGTCTTAAAACCGCACTTCAGAACATATTAAATGGGTTGCATGCAAGTGAGGTATATGTCTCATGTCAAATATAAAATGGATGTTGAACATTTTATAAATGAGATGACTCATAAATCTACTGTCTTTAAAATTTTGAATAAAAGTGTGATGTCTCTCTCAATTGTGTGGATGGTCCTCTGAGTTCCCCTTATGACCCAACAAAATGAATCCTTGGTTTTTTCCAATGAGTTGTTTGTACAAGATATTTTAAAATGACTTTTCAATTCGTGCAGAAATGATTCGAAAAAAAAGGTAATGTTAACCGATGCCCTTATGACACTAGTTAAAGAAACTAAAAATAATAAGTTTGCATTGAATTCAACAATTTTTTTACTTTAAAAAAAATTAAATATCACTTTTTACCATTTTCCAAAACAACATTTCTAAATTTATTCTTTTAAACAATGCCTCAGTAACACTCTTTAACATTTTCCTTAAAAAAGTCAGCAAAAACATAAAATTTATTGCAGTTTGGCAACTATCCATTTCTTTTCATTAATTTGTATAGAATCAATTTCAGAGCAACCTTCACGCCACGCAGGACATGTATTTTTGGGCCCTAAAGTACATGCTTGCTACGAGGAATTATTGTTTAATTTTAGCAATGGTTGCAATCCCCATCTCAATATTTTATTTGTCGTCAAAAAGGAATTCATGAATGAATGCTTGTTTAAGAGAGGTATCGTTCTTGTAAACTCTGATGCGATGCCGTTGCAGTGTTAATGACTCAAGCAATGAATCACACACTACCCTTGGTATTAAGGGTTTGTCTTTTCATGGGATGGTTGTCTCTCACCGCTACACCGTAGAAACATTGCTTTCTTTAAACACAAAGTACCATAAATAGAAAGAGAAATGATATTTGTACTACCATTTTATGACAACTTTCTCTCTCATACTTATATTTTATTCTCACTCTCTCTCTTCCTTTTTCTCTCTCCATTGTTTTTGACCAATGAAAAGAGAGAAAAAGAAAGTTGTCAAATAGGTTGTACCAAATGGTTATTCAAATATCATTGCTCAAATAAAAAACTACTACGAAGAAATTGACTAAAATAAACAACTAAGGAATATGGTATTGCTAAAAGAATTAATAATAATATATAGTCATAGTCGTATTATATTTTACGAAGAAAATGTTTGTGCGGATATTCTAACAAAATCCATTATATAATATTAAATAATAGTTAACTCAGTTAGTAAGAATATTCAATATTATGTATAAGGATAGGGGTTCAAACCCCGACACCTCACTTCTTCACATTTGAAAAATGTGAACTCTAGCAACTACTTAAAAAAAAAAATTGTTTGAATCTTTTATTTATTGTTTATAATCTAAAATACCAAGTATTACGTAAAAAAGAAGTAGTAGTAGTGCATGTAATTTTACTCTTTCATGCTAATCCCGACGTTTTCATTACTCAATCTTTATTGAATAGACTCAATTGTTTGAAGTTTGACTTGCCTACTTGGAATTAATATCCAACTCTTCTTGTTTATTGTTTTTTAATCAAAAATAAAATAAATAAATTAAAAAGGAACCCTCAGCTATAACTAAAATCCAATTCATTTAAAACAGTGTATAAAACAAAGAAGTTCGTCTCGTTTGGTTCTATCTAGACCTTAGAAAAGCTAGAATATACACTTGAGTTGAGAGAGCAAAATCCGAAAGGTAAGGGTAACGATTGAGACCTGGCTTACACCACTTCTTATTTTGTTCAGTGTACCGTACCGACATAAAAGGAATTTTTTTATTTTTTATTTTTGGTACAAGGAATTTCTATTTTCTATCACCTCTCAAAATATTATAGTAGTACTAATATTAATCAGTGTTGAATATTACATATATATATAAATGATTAAATTTAAATAGGTTTTCCGTGAGCATAACTCAGTTGGCAGAGACATGCATTTTTATATGTATGAGTCAGGGTTCGAACTCTGGACACCCCATTTATTCACCTTGAAAAAGCTGAATTCTATCCACTAGACTACTTCACCAAAATTAAAATAAAAAATTAAATAGGTTTGTTTAACATGTGCAATATTGCACATGTTAAAGCAACAAAAAGTATAATTTTTTATTGAAAAACAACACTAACTTATTAAAAACTTGTACATATTTAATATAAAATGAACAAGTTTCAAAACAAAGTACCACTACTATTTTAAACTTTTTAACATGTACAAATTTACACATGATAGAAAAACTCGTTTAAGTAATTAATCAACTTTAACAGATTTTTTCTACGTTGCCCTTCGATGAATTGGGGGTTTATTTACCCCATCAAAGAAAAATTATATTTTCTTCATTTTTTTTCTTACAATAAGTTATTATTTTCATTTTAAAAACATCAAACTTTTTCATCTCGTTCATTTAAGATGTGATTTACATCTCTTTCGTTTTAAAATTAAATCGTATTTGTAATGAGGAGTAAATTACCCCCCACTTCATCAAGAAAAAATGTAGGATCATTATTATGCTTTTTTCTTTTTTTGAACAAGCCAAAATGAAATTATATAATAACAAGGGTTGAACACCCCGCACAAGATGTGCAAAAGATGTCAGCACCCAAAGAATACACAGTCACTGGTGCCTATAAAACAAAGGCACCATCGGGTCACAAAAATAATTACAAATGGACACCCATACATAAGAGCGGATGTTTCCACCGATCATGGAAACTGTACACAAACGACACCTGATTTGATTTCAACCAAACGAAGGAGTTTAGCTTAACCTTCTCGATGAGAGCTAAATGGTCAAACACCATATTATTAAAAACACAATTATTCTGATCCTTCCAGAGAACCCAGACACCGGCAAGCCAAATAACCTTAAAGAACATATGAGTCGATTGAGGCATGCATGCCATATAAGTAAATTGCACAAAATGATTTCGAAGAGTATTAGGGAAACGAAGTCTATACCAAGCCAAACTCGAACATGATACCCGACGTTGTCTGAAACCGCACACCCCATAAAAAGATGGTGAGCCGTTTCCAAACAGCCACAGTCAGCCACACAAACACTGTCATTCACGTGAAGAATGCCCCTTCTCACCAAGTTACCTTTAGTTGGTAATCTGTTGCGAAGGAGGCGTCAAGCAAACAAGGACACCTTTGAAGGAATAGTCTTATGCCAGTAGTCGTCAGCAAAATTCCCAACCACGGGAGCATCCATTGATGTTAGGAACCGATAAGCGCCTCGCACCGAATAGCCACGAGTAGGGTCGAGTAACCAGGTCCAAGTATCATGAGAATGTTCCTGCAAAACAGTGTTATGCAATAAAATAGTACATTCCCTCACATTCTCCTCCTCCCACGCTAACAAACAACGCCTCCACACCCACACCTCCCCACCATCTTCCCACCCTAACCTCGCCATCTCCTCCACCGAGGCATCTTGATTCACGGCCAGATCAAACAGACGGGGGAACTTATTCCTCAACGGAACATCCCTCACCCAGTTGTCGTGCCAAAACCTAGTTATCATCAAACAGACATTTCTACCCCCCCAACCTCACCGTACCTAGCCTTAAGAACTCGATACCAAAGCCCATCATTATCTACCACCATCCTCCAACACCACTTCCCCAACAAAGATAAATTAAAAATTCCCAAACTCCTCACCCCCAACCCTCCTTCCTCCTTTGGTAATCAAATAGAATCCCATTTTACCCAAGCAATTTTAGTTGTATCCACACCCCCTCCCCAATTTTTTTTTTAAAAAATTGATTCGATAGAGGAAATTATACCTGCGGGAGACTTGAAAAAGGAAAGAAAGTAAACTGGGATGGAAGACAGAACAGACTTCAGCAATGTCAAACGACCACCCAAAGAAAGGAACTTATTATGCCACGACGATAAACGAGCAACAATACTGTCAATAACCGGTTTCCAAAAACTAATCTTCCGAGCATCTCCACCAATAGGCAACCCCAAATAAATAAAAGGAATTACTCCTTTTCTACAATTCATAACCACAACAGCCTCTGACAATCACGAATCAGATATGCCTTTTTCTTACTATCATTTACCATTTTCATCTCAAGAACATCAAATTTCTCTATCACATGCATTCAACATGTGATCTCCTTTACTTTGTTCCAAAATTGAATCTTATTTATCACTAGGGATAAATTATCTCCAATTCATTGAGAGATAACTTAGGTCTTACCCTAAAATTGAATTCATATGAAGCATCGGGATTATAAGTACTTATTTTCCTTAAAACTAGATATTACAAAAAAAATAAAAATACGTAATATCCAACATACTTGTTAAGGAACGAGGAAAAAAAATTGTTTTAATTTTTCTTTTAAACTTTCAAAAGACATCTACACATATTATAAATTCCTTAATAAATGTCCATACCCTTTTCGGAAAAAAAAATTTCATACCATGGATTTTTTTGTGGTGGCCGGGGTTTAAACCCCAGACGTTGCTTATATTATGCATTGTCCATACCAACTGAATTAAGCTCACAAAGACATACCATGGTTTATTATCTCGTCACTTGCCAGACTACTAATAAACATTTCGAATTATTTAAAAAAATTTGTTGACAAATGCTTTAAAGATATTTCGTAAAAAAATGTGTTCTAAAAATATTGTTTACATAATCCATAAAAAGTAATTGTGATTTAAAAATACGAGTTAAACACATGTAAAAGTAATACATACATAAATATCATTTTTATTGCTTAAAGCCTTAAACAAAATCCCACCTTGTGTATGGGCTCCAATTGTAATTCGTTTTATTTTCGGCGGTGGTTACTTGATGTAACTACCTTGTTCTTGTAAATACTTTGGTTGATTTGCCCTTTGCACACCTTGTGCGGAGTGAATCACTGTTGTTAATATATCTCATTTTAGTTTGTTAAAAAAAAATATTTTAAAGACATTATTAACATTTTTGTTTATTTTAATTATGTTATTTTTGGGTAAATGAAAGGGGTTTAAAAAAGGCCAAGGAAGGGAAATAAGCCGAAATGATAATAATGGGCTATTTGAAAATAAGATATTTGTCAAAGAGTTCAAGATATTTATCAATCTTTTCCATTTTAAAAAAAAAATAGCCTTCATTCAAATATCAATGCATCATGCATAACATGACCAAAAAACGTGGGGTTGTAATATTTTTATTTTTTTTTACAAATAGTTTTAATAATGGTTGAAATTTACAATATTCATAGACATTAATTAAAAAATAGAAATTCTTGCATGCCTCCTCTTATGACTGCCGGTGATGAAACAGGGGTGTGTTTATGGCGGGCGGTATGTGGCATGCCTAACAAATAGCCCGAACCCGAATCCTAAGCTTCAAAGAGAATATTAAACTGAAAAATACCATTTTGTCCCTCCTTAGATTCTATTTTCTTCTTCTTAATCATTTAATGTCCTTAGAAATATATAAAAAATTCTCTCTCAAAAAAAAAATACATAAAAAATAAACCGTCCAACTTACCTCACGTATGACACCCCTCATTTTTAGTTTAATTGAAGCTTTGAGTTTGAGTTCAATAATTTAAAGCTTAAAACTATAAATGTTTTGAAATTAAACTGGACATGATAGCTCTTTATTTTTCAAGTAGCCTAGTGGCTAGAGTTTGCCTTTTTAAGGTGAATAAGTCGGATGTCTGGGGTTCGAACTCCGATCCCTGCATATAATAATACATGTCCCTATCAATTGAACTATGCTCACAGGGACGACATGATAGCTCTTTATTATAAGCATTCTTTCTGTCTAGTAGATTAATGGTTAAACTATTGTACCTAAAATGTATGAAAGTGAAAATCTTAAATTCAAACATAAACCCTTCATATTAATGGCTTTATGTCTACCATTTATTTTATTTTTTGTTAGAAAAACGGGAATAGTGAAGAAGACAAAAACTAAACAACTAAATGAACATTTTTAAGCATCCAAACTCTAAAAATATTTACAAAGAGGAGATTATAAGATAATCCACAATGGTGAGGTCTTCACCATTTAAAATTCGGTAACTAATAAGTATCTTTATTGGAGAATTTTTTTTAGGGGTATTCTAAGACTCAACGTCTCACTTAAGACCCTCAATTCTTAAGTGAACCATACAATACTTTTTATCAAATAATATGTCAG
>Ga0315913_1001238_pt1 | contig 27419 bp, 18 predicted proteins | sample MpolsnodulesMG_FD_207736 | JGI IMG/M metagenome (GOLD analysis project Ga0315913, IMG submission 207736) | Medicago polymorpha root nodule microbial communities from Los Angeles, California, United States - small nodules | ecosystem: Host-associated > Plants > Roots > Nodule | place: USA...
CAAAGAAATGTCAAAAGGCTATAAATATCCGTTTGGAGGTCAAGATAAGAAGGTGTATGATAATTCTATCATATCATACTTATATCGTTCGTTTAATGCATCAATTGGACATGATACTGTAATTCTATTATTAATCTTATCTCGACATGTCTTTGTATTTTATATCTTGAGTATATGTTGTATTAGAAATATCCTATCCAGTGTTTTGAAAATCAGACCAACCATAAACTGGCAATCATTGGTTGAACTATGGGGTCACTTGTTGAACCACATGATCAAATTGGATAAAAACGGATTACTCGGTCGCATAACCCAATTTCCATAACAAAATTAGATAGTGATTACACCGGATATCTCAATCTCTAAAAAATTCCAAAAAAGAAATTAAAAAATCATGACACCTATAAAATGTCGAAAATATTGGACAATTTGTCATAATTTTTTTCTTGAAAGAATCATAATTTAACAAGTTCATATTTGAAATTATAAATATCCTCAACACATATTAAAATTCTACATATCCAAATAATTTTTAACGGAGTCTAATTGCAACTTAAACTGAAATAACAAACTTACTATAATGTCTAATATGTTTAATAAAAATGTTGTATGGTGTGAATCAAACTATCCTAAAAAAATTTACGAATGACCTGAGCTTTAATTTTTCAATTCAAATTCTTTAGAAAATGAAATTGCCAAAGTCCTATGCTCAAACATATCACTTAAGCTTATGTATTTTTAGTTTCTATAAAATTCTTCAAATTTTGTTTCTAATTTCCCTAACAAAATTTTAGCAAGTTTTGATACTCAAATATTTTCCGACACGACTTTTGATCTCTGCTTTTAAATAAACTCATGTGTATCCTTTAAAATTTTTAATTATTTTTTGCAATCATGTTTAGTACATTATAGAAATCTCTCTTGCAAAATTTTGTACATTTTTTTTTCAAGGGATGAATTAAATATTTTAAACTTTTAGTGTTTAGAAATTAATATTTTGTAAAAAATTTAATTATCTCTGTGAAGATTCAGTAAAAAAAAAAATATAAAAGTACACATGAGGTGACTTAAAAATAGGGATAAAAAATTGCAATAAAAATTATTTGGAGGACCAAAATTTGTTGAAATTTTTTAGTGAGACTAAAAACAAAAATTTAGATCGTTATAGGGACCCAAAACTTATTTAACTTTTTTTTTGTCAATTTATAAATCTTTCTTTTTACAAAATTATAAGTTATTTATGTTTAAAAATGTAAAAAATATTAGACCAAATAATCATTACATCCTAATAATTATTAAAATATCGAATTCATCAAAATTAAAATGGTCTTTAAGTTTTTATCAAATATTATGACATCATTGTTGAAATACAATTAAATTTTTTCGACAAGCAGCCTTGTGGTTAGAAATTCATTTTTTTAAGATGAATAAGTGTGATTTCCGGGGTTCGAACCCAAACCTCTGCATATATTATGCAATGTCTCTACCATTTAAGTTAATTAGAAAATTGCTAAAATACATTTTATTGTATATTATACAATGGTCATATGCACCAAACAACAATGAAAACATTTTTTATATGCATATGACCATGCATGTTCCCTTCTTACTAGTTGGAAGAATGCTCAAACCATTCGTCATCCTACTCCTCGGCATTCCACTACTCAGAGCGATCTGAAGCGGCTTAAACCAAGTCCCGATGGTTTAAATGTAATGTAGATGCTTCCATTTCTCATGCTATGAATCGAGTCTGCATTGATATGTGTATTCATGGTGATGAAAGTCGTTATGTGGTATTAAAAGTGGTGTCTTTAATGATAGTCATTATGGTATTAAAAGTGGTGTCTTTAATTATAGTGCAGTGATCAATGATGGTAGACACCTCTTACCTTTTAATTTAACAACCTCTAATATTAGGTTTATTCAGAGACAAGTTAACAAAGTCACTCATAGTTTTGCTAGGGTAGCTTCGCGTTATGCTAGTTTCCATATTCATATTAAGATTCCATCTTGTATCTCTAATATTATTATGAATGAAATGCAATAAGTTTTTTCTTGTAAAAAAAAAATGTAAACATTTTTTGTTTAAGAAAAATGAAAACATTTTGAAAACTTGAAATTAAATTGGGCATCAAATAACCTCTTCGTGCAATTCATGCGAATTCATGCGAATACTCATTCGGTCCATATATATTGGGCATCAAATAACCTCTTTGTGCAATTCATGCGAATACTCATTCGGTCCATATATATCCAAAGGAATTAAAAAAATGAAATTGTAATCAAAATAAGTAACACCATACCATTCTCATTTTCCTTAAAAAAAACATACCATTCTCCTTTGAAATAGGTTCGATTGAACCGGACGACTCGGTCATATAAATCGGTTTCTACAAATATTATATAGGTATTTAACCGTACTAAATCAGATATCTCGGTCTATAAAAATTTCTAAAAAAACTCATGACATTAATAAAAATATCAAATTCACATAATTTCACACTCATTTTTCAAATATAAAATCATTTACAATAACATAACCAGCTAAAATATTTACACAAAAGTGTATTTTTTTGTCAAGGAACATAATAGTTAGAAATTCACCTCTTAAGATCAATAATTGAAGAATTTATGATTCAAACTCCGACCTTACATACTGCAACGTCCCTAACAATTGAGGCGACAAATGTATCTTTTTTCTCTTTTTGATTAATAAGTAGATAGATTTTATGCATAATCAACAAGGTAATAATTTTATAAAATATTATCTCCAATTACTATAATATAGACCATATATATCAATTATTAAATTAATCTGAAAGCGAATTTTTGTTTATATTAATGACAAAATGGAGTATAGTGTATAGTTGTGTAATATATAATTTTTAAATATCTATTTAAAATCCAGACAAAAAAAAATTAAAAAGTAAAGTACTAATAATTGTATAAAAAAATATTTACGTGTTCACTCAATCCTCTTTAGCTATAACCATACTTTCTGGTCACCTAATGCTTATGAGGGAATAATTAATCCTTTAATGTGTGTTAATTATGCATGCCAAAGTTAAATTCAAGATCAAGAAGATACTCTGGTAGTACATTTCAAGCAATATCATCTACATGCATACTTTGATAGCACAATAGACTCTGATGAATTCACATTCTCGTTGGAGATACACACACTTCTCAACAAAAGTTCATTCGTTCCCATTTGGCACATCTCAAGTCTATGTGCGACATGCCAAATATTCACATTTTACCCAACATATTATCACTCTTTTAAATGCATTATAAAAACAAGTCAACATCACGTGAAAAACTATAACTCTCAACGCTACAACTGCAAAATCTAAGAAAATATATTCATCATTTAAGCACTTTGCAACTTCAAAGTTCAAATATCTTAAATGCAAAACACCAACAAAGACAATATCGTAAGTTCAAATATCTTAAGTGCAAAAGGCTAAAGATCTCACCATACCAACTCTAGAAGAACTACTAAGTTGACTTAGATCTCATGAGATAGAACTCAATAAATAGGAATCGGAAAGGGACTATAGTCTTAAAGTCAATAAGAAAAAGCTACACATAAAAGGTTCATTGAGCAGAAACAAATGATGAAGAATTAGGTGACCAGAGTGAAGATTTTGAAAATGGAGAACTATAAATCTTGTCCAAAGGACTTCAACGTCTACGAGTCAATGTTCGAACACTGTGTGTGTTTTTGTGTCAGTTAAAAAAAATCACATGTCCCACATTGGATAGTTAACATACAACACTAATGTTTATATAATGTAGGTATAACTTCCAAGGGCGTGCATAAATTTGTAGGCGGTTGATGACATAAATAATATGACCACCACATGCACGTCGCCATTGCCGATCGGCAAGGCTAAAGGCCTGGGCTGTGTGGTGTATTATTTCTTGCATGCGTTAGCACACATTTGACATACGTCGTTGATTCCACAACGGTCAAACGATCTTAAACCTCCATTTTGGTTTTCTTGCACGCGTTAGCACAGGTTTGACATACGTCGTTGATTCCACAACGGCCAAACGATCTTAAACCTCCATTTTGGTTGCCTCATTGGTTCTTCCACTATATAATGAGTGCTCCCCCTTCACTTATCCTTATACCAAAAGTTCTTTTGAGCGGTCAAAGAACTTTGGTGTCTTCTCCCTCTTTCATCCTTTGTTTACAATCGATTCTTTTCTTCTAATTTATGTCTTTTTCGAATTTAAAGAGTGTTCTTAAGACCATAGTTCCTTCAAGTTATGGCGTCCCTTCGAAATTAATAATGGTTTTAAAAACATAGTGTCTACGATAATTTTTGTCTATTTGGAATTAAGAGTATTCTTAAGATCATAATTCATTTCAAGATATATTGTCCCTTCGGAAATAAGAATCATCTTAAGAATAAATTCCCTTTCAATAATTTATGTCATTGTAGAAGTCAGAGGTTCGAATGATGAAATCATCATGTTTGAGCGGTCGTAGTACCGTAGTAGAATGGCCACATATTTGTGTGGTCTTGTACCGTATTGGAAATGTATTTCTAGAACGGATCATAAAATGCAGTAAGACTGTGATACAGTTGTAGCTGAGCTATTTTATCCTGGGGACATCGTTGTTGGTAATATACTTGTACAATTTTGGACAGTGTCACGACGTCTTAAAGAGAGCGACCTAGTCCGCAACTGACTCAGTAATCTCTTCAATGACCAAAAATATTTTAAAACTAATTTTTAACTATTGTTCCAATTTCTAACAATCAAGACATCCAACAATCAGAGGATCTTACCAATAATAGACTTCAAAGATAAGAAGGAAACCACTTATAAGAAACAAATCATTTGTTACAAATATAAAGAAGCTCATACATTTCAAATCAGAATGTCCAAAGCTTGAAAAGGAGAGAAGCCAAAAAGGACAATATTAGAAGGCAAGAAAAAAGGTCTAACGGAAGCATGCGATTAAACTGAAGCATCATCTAATGAAAATGATGAGCAAGCAGATGTAGCTCCCATAACTCAAATGACAATAGAAAACATTATGACAACAATATTGGCTTAGAAATAATAGTAACTAACAAGTTTTGATAATTTAAATTCTTATATGTTGTGTCAGCATGTGTTGAATAATATTCTTATGTAATGAAGATAGTATGTATCTTATTACTTTAATTTCATTTTTTCAGTTTTAACTAGTTCTTAATGTGACACTGTATTTTAATGGTGTTTTTGTTTATGTTCTGATATGCATGAGTATTGAATAGTCTTATTCAATCGATTAATTCATTCTTTCTATTATGATTTGAGCTAAAAATGAAGCTGAAAGTGATGAAAAAGGTGTGAATGGTATATGGTATACGTGAATAAAACTTACAGTTAATTGTGGACTTAACCGATAGTGTAGGATACCTGAAAACTAAGTAAATGCAGCCATTTAGAGAATTAAGACCATTAGAACCTACTGCCACGCCTTTTATTTCTCATCCTAATAAATAGATCGATGCATTAATAAAAGTGTGTTGTTGTGGAAATAAAGCCGCATCTATGACACAACAAAAAACTTGACTTATACCAACGGAAAAAATCCATTGGTAAAGGTATAAAAGTCGTTGGTATAAGTCAAGAAACTTATACCAATGGACGATTAGGTCTATCAACTTTGATTCTTTGTACCAACACAATATTCCATCCCAATAGCCTAATTAGCATGCTGCATCCAGTTTTTTTCCAGCGAAACGACACTGCTTCACTGCATATAACAAGCAACAACAGAGCTTCAGTCTGCTGCATTTTCTGCAAAATCATATATGCTGCATGCACCAACAGACATGCAATCTACCTCATTATCTGCATTAATTATGTGCTAACGAGCTTGTAACCACAAGCGACAGATGCAGCGGCCCTCGCGCCATCAAGGTCGGTGGTGTAAGACCCGTAATTTTGTAAATAAATAAATATTAATTATATAAAAATATTTATGATCAAATAAAATTAAATAATACATTTGACGATAAATTTTAATCCCTTGTCGAATATTTTAGGCTATTTATTGTGACAGTTACTCGTGGTAAAAAAATTAGAAATTTTTTTCTAGAACTTCATTTTCAATCCCTACAATAAACGGAAATTTCGCCGCGCTTAATTTTTTTAAACCAACCCTGTTTACTACAAATTTTTTCGTAAAGACTCAAAATTATTTACCATAGATTTATGCATCAAAAATAATTTCCCTGTCGGAAATTTTCTCATCAAAACACGTAATATAAAGTACCCGGATAAAAAGTTTCCTTATCGTCAAAAATGATTGCATACATGGCTACGATTTAGAGCACATGTATTTACTATTTAAATCCAATGACCAACATTTAATCCTATTTTCTTTATTAAGAAATCTTGTTGACCAAGATTGAGAGAAAGGCTAAGATCTAATCAATATGTTCACACTTTGATCCAATTGCTAGGAATTGTTCTGGTTGTCTTTATAAGTGAACCAAGCCAACCAAATTCACATCCTCTCTTTTCTTTAGAACCTACAAATCTCTCTCTTCTCTCTTCCCCTCTTCATTTTTATTTTACTTTCTAAGTACGAAAACAACCACTCTCTTCCCAATTCGTTGAGAGCTGAAACCCTCCTCCCTCACACTAAGAGCCTTTTGTTCCAAACCTTAATCTTTCTAGTAAGTGGGGTTGTTTTGGTGAGAGCTTTGTTGGAGCTCTTTGATATTATGTGAGAGATTGAGAAGGAGTTAAGGCAAAATCCCAGGAGCTAAAATATGTAGATTTATTTGGTGGTGCTAGTGATATCTTTTTTTCAGTAAGATTTTTCTTCCCCTTTACATTATTTTTTTATTGGTCGCACCACTGTTGTGTGGTTTTCATGGACCCCTTTCTCTATAACTGGAACCTTTCTGAGAAACATTGGACAATACGGACTACTCTCTAACATCAACATAACTCAAGCTTCTTAAAATTTATAAATTATGTATTTCTTAGACATGAAGATCAGTATTTTAAGTACGATGAATTAAGATATAGTTATTTTGGTGTGGAAAAATAAATAAATAAATAAATATTGGACTTAAGTATTGATTGGATAATATCAATATATAGTTGGATCCCTTTCTAGAAAAGAAAAAAAGTTCCATATGTCAAGCATTTAGTTTTCAAAGTTTATAAGTTTTAAGAAATGATAAAAAGGATATACCTATATATATTTGGGAATGCTATTTATGCCCAACTGTTTGCTACTATGAATGCTATATAATTAGCTTCTTTAATGGGCTTCTCTAATGTTTGGCTTGAGTCCGATTCTCAACTTGTTATTCTTGCTTTCAAGTCTATCTCCATTGTTCCTTGGGGCCTTAGAAATAGGTGGGAAAACTATCTCAAGTTAACTCATAATATGAGGTTTTGTGCAACTCACATTTACAGGGAAGGAAACTCTTGTGTAGATAACCTGGTGAATTTTGGTTTAACTTTGTCTTCTTTAGATTTATTTTGGTTTCATATTGTTCCTGACTTTGTTAGGGGAGAGTACATCAAGAATAGATTGGGAATGCTCAACTTTCGATACATCACCTTTTAAAAAGGTCTTTGGTTTGTTCCCTTTTCTCTTTGTACTCTTTTTTTCTTTTATCTAATGAATTGAGCTGATGCTCCTTTGCCAAAAAAAAAAAATTTGCTTTCCTCGAACAAAGTGCTATAAGAAAATAAAATCAAATATATGGACATATCTTTGATATCTTTTATTTTTTTTATCTACAAAGCATCACTAGCAAGTATGACTATGTGACCGTAAAACAAATATGCTAAATAGATTTAGTAAACTCATAAGTTGTAGTCATGTACTTTAGAAAGGAAGCTTATTTTTTGTGTAAAACTATATTATGGAATTTGATTCAACTTTTATCACTTTTTGTCTAAAACCAATTATTTAATTAGTAACCTAAAAAAAAGTTAATAGACACTAAAGATACCTTTAGAATAAAAAACTTCAGCAAAAAATTTATATATGGGCTGGGCATTTTGTCAAACAAAAGGATTTTGAAAAGAAATCGGTTTACCATGATTTTAGTCCTTAATGGCTGATAATGATCTCAAGTGAGTTAAAAATAACTAGTATGGAGTCCGTGCTAGGCACGGGTAAATACTGTCATTTTGAATCATACATAAAAAATTATTCTTCACATAGTTTGTGAATGTTATGGTTTTAGTATGTAAGGTTAAAGGGAGTTAGGTAGCTCAATTGATTTGAGTTAAAAGATAAAATGTTGGAGGACATGAGTTCAAACTCGACAAATTAATAAGAAGTCGGATCAGAGTCAGAGTAGTCTAGCTTAGTTCTTTAAGCTTGTATCTTTCAAAAGTATCATTTTGTACTTGTTATTATTTTAGAAAAGTTTTCTTAAAATTTAAGTTAGTCTAAATTAATTTATTTCAATCTAAACTCTTAAAAGATTTTCCCAAAGTCAATTTTCATTTGAAAAGAAAGTGTTTAAACTCTAATGATGAGAGAGTGAGAGAGAGAGAGAGTAAAAACACAATAAAAGTAAGAAAGAGAAAGTTATATTAAAAGTTGACCCGTATTGACCCGTATTAAAAGTAGTATCATATATTTATGCCCATTAGAATGCTCATTTTATTAAAATGGTAAATAAGGCAGATTAAACCATTTATGTTTTTTTTAGGTAAATGTAGTAAGTAATACACTATTTGAGTCTCTTGCTTTTTTTCCCTCTTATTTTTTTACTCCCTATCGTACAAATTGAATGTATGACTTCTCTTATGTTAAAAAATCATTACCAACCAAAAAGCAAACAAACAAATTGCATATTTGATTAGAGACCAAAAAAAGTTCTCACCATGTTTGATTCCTCTAGACCTCTACCAAAACAAATTTCCCCTAAACTAAATATTTGTTGAAAATTGATATTATCCCAATGTTTAACTTTTTGTTGATTGGTTGATTAGTTTTTTACCATGCTTTTTCTCGCTTGATATAGCAATACTCAGTAAAAATTAGTTTAATACGGTATTATTATGAACACTCATCTTCATATGACTATGCACCATCCAGCTGCTTCGACTCGGAGCAATTTGTTTGAACGTCTACCGCACAAAACAAATAGTAAATTAAAGGACATAAAAGGAAAACTAATTAAGAATGTAATAAAATAACACTAACTACCTTGGTTTCTCATAAAATCATTTTTAACATTTTTTTTAATTTACTATGCATACTATGGTTAAATACATAAAAAATGTGTATAAATTAAAAATATTGATTAAAGTTTTGTTTTTAACACCTAAAACGTTTCCAAAGATTTTTTTTTATTTACGAAAAAAAAAAGGTTTTAATTCATTCTTAGTTTTCCATCATAGAAATTTAAAATTAAATGTTTTTTTAGGTGATTTTAAGTGTTTTTCTCAAAAGTGACCGATTTAAATCTATTTTTTTATAACATCATAGAAGTTCCCTTACTTTATAGTAGGTTATAAAAACTTTATAACACCACATTCTCAAAGTATTCCAAAGAATTACCGTACAACATGTATCCTAGCCCATTGTCAAAAAACAAACAAACATGTATCCAAGGTAAACTTTATTTAAAAAAAAAACAGTATCCTACGTAAATATTAATTCTATATATTGTAACCAAAGATAAAGTCTCTATAAAATAAAAGAATATATGTAAGAAAATCATTTTGTAAAAAAAAAGTATGAAAATCATGTCAATGAAATTCTTTTTTGAAAAGGGGGAACATTTAGCATTTCTTATATTTAAAATAGGTGGAAATCTAAAAATAAAAAAGACCTATTATTAGTTGGAATGAAGCGACAGAAATTGTTTGCAACAAATAGTATATGACATAATGCATAATATACGCAAGGTTTGAGGTTCAAACTCCAGTCACCATAAAAAAAAAAACCTATTAAGGGGCTGCAGATCATTTTTGTAAAAAAATAGTCAAATAACCTATTTTAATTTTAATTTTTACGGATGGCAAAAATAGTATATGCTATAATTTTTGTTTTGTAAAAATTGTCAAATTATAGTAGGTAACCACAAAGAAAGGCATGAAAATCATTCTATCGCTTAATAACATGCTATAACTTGATTGACGGATGACTTAGTAATTTTTTTTTTTTTAGTAAATTGTAAATCATTCTTTTGAAAATTAGTTGTCAAATCATAGTAGGTAACCATAACAATTAAATTTTGACGGTTTGTATTAGTATGTTATTTTTTTTTTTTAGGGATTAGTAATAGTCTGTTATTGTATTTAAGTCACGTAGGAACAAATGTTCATCTGAATTGTCTCTGTAAGTTTAGTTTAGTTTGAAGGACAATCCATAATATATGTAAGGTTCATGGTTCAAACGACGGACACCAAAAAAAAGTGTTCATGGAACTGAAATAAGTCACTTAAAACCTACTTTAAAGGATCACATGGTACATCCCTTAAAAAAACAAAAAGGATCACGTGGTACAATTGAATCAAATAGGCCCTTTAATAAACATTCAATCGATTGTAAACCTTCAGGCAAATCATATAGAAAGGGAAAGAGGGAGTGATTTGTTTCAAAGTTGTCATAAATTAGTTGCACAAATATCATTTCTCATATACTATGTTCACGTGAATGCTCATAACGAACAAAATCAAGTTATGGAAAGGAGGATTTAATTGTGCCAAAAGAATAAGAATAAATGAAAACATAGAAGAACAGCGAGTAAGAACAATAAATTATGCCAATTTCAACAAATATAATGAAATGAGCCTAAAATTTGGATAATTACATTGTAGCATGAAGTTATTAAGTATGACTCTATACTTTAAATTGAACCACATTCATCTATTTGTAATGAAGAAATATAAAAGTTTAGCTATCATCATGGTCAATTAGTTGTTTGTTGTCACCGAATAATCTTCAAGATCTTCAATAGTTTTCCTCATTGTCAATTTCATCAAATCATCTTCTTCACTAACTTTTGGAACATATGGAAGCAAACTGATTCCTGGGCTAAGCAAGTAATTTTTTAGCAAATTAACCATATTAATGTTTTTCATTTCAAGTGTTGATGCCATTTCATTGTTTACATAAAAATTTCATGTTAGTCTACCATTTACAAATAAACAATTATAGATTTTATTTTATGACATAGATGATGTTGATATATTTACTCACCTTGCTAGATCTTTAATCAGCCTTTGGTTTATTTCACAGACATATAGTCTGTTTTGGAGACCATAGAATCTGAGGGAAATACACTTGGCATAAACAAAACCAAGTTGAATGTCCTCTAACACTTAATAAGGTTATGCGTTGATACAATAACCTCTAAATGGTTAACATTAAAGGAATATAAGGAGAATTGATAAAATAATTAATGGGAATATTTACCATTTGAGGCAAATTTAATGACGTGCTGATATTCAACTATCCGTTTTTTTTTCTTTTGTCAAAGGGTATTCAAAACAACATTAGTAAGAATTGAATTTGATTAGCATTAAATGTGAATTATTCCATAACAATGTCATGTGTACTTTGGAATAGAGGAGGATCGAATTGTTTATATTGTAGATGTAGATGGAAAATAATGTTCATGACATGGTTGATACTTGGACAGTGCACTTAAAGTTTTATCGGATTAAATCTTTTTGGGAAACAGCATTAAAATAAAGGAGACACCGTAGAAATTTTGTCATACATATTTTAACTTAACATTTTTTAGAAGAGTTGTGTTATTTGAACATTTATATATGTGACAACTTTTGTGACAATCAAAATTCTATAAAGGAAATGAGATATTTGCACAAAAACCAAAACAATAGAGAGAGAAAGTAAAAAGATAATGTGAGTATGAGAGATAAAGTTGTCACAAAAGTTGTCAAAAATGGTTGTTTAAATATCATTTCTCTTCTTAGAATCAGAAATGATAAATGAACACAAATATTTTGACACAATACATTCATCATGGGCAGCTTTGTCATTTCAACCTTGTACTTATGCCACAAATAATATAATATTATTATAGAACAATTTGTGTAAATATATAATTACTGTTCTTTCGTCCTGTTCACCAGTTAGTTTTTATTTTATTTTTTATGAACAATATTATACCGTTCACACATTTTAGCTCATATCACAAATATTAAAATATGACTATAAATAGAAGAAAGAGAATAATACTTTTTCCAAATTATCTTTATTAAGTATTTGTGTATTTTCCCCCGCCATAAATGCAAATATGTTTTTGGTCAAATTTCTTATACTTTTTTTTAGGTGAGTTCTTTCAAGTCAATATTTCTTTATAAGAAAACACTTTTTTTTTTAAGGATATAAGAAAACACTTATACTTTTTTTACTTAATTACACTTTTAACCCCTTAAGTTTCCCAAAGTTGTGATTTTGGCCCCTAAAAAGACAACTCTTTTCAAGCCCCCTAAGTTTACTTTCTGTTGCAATTTTGGCCCCTAGCCCAATTTTGACCCAGTCAACGCTGACGTGGACGCATTTTTGTATTTTTTTTAATTTTCTAATTAAAAAATAAAAATAAAAATAAATAATTTTTTTATTTTCAATTTTTGTAATAAAAAAAAAAAATTCTTTTTGTAATTTTAAAAAAAATATTTTTGTAACTAAAAAAAACCATTTTTTTAAAAAAAACTTTTTTATTTTTGAAATTAAAAAATAAAAAATTTTATAATTACAAATTGAAAAAAAAATAAAATTACACACGTTGCGCCCACGTGTCCGTTAAGTGGGTCAAAATTGACGTGGGGCCAAAATTGCAACAGAAAGTAAACTTAGGGGGCTTGGAAATAGTTGTTTTTTTAGGTCGCCAAAATCACAACTTTGAAAAACTTAAGGGGCCAAAAGTGTAATTAAGTCTACTTTTTTTAACGTGAGTACTTTCGAGTCAATTTTTTTTATAAGAAAACACTTATATTTTTTTGAGTAAAGGAAAATTTGTTGTTTTTTTTAAAAATAAAAACTAGTTTGCATTTAAAACTAATTTGTACGTTTAATTAGATAATTATGTCATAGTTGATTGATGAAAATTTAAAGAACAAATATGTAAATTTAATTTAATTTATTTTCTTTTAACATTTTAAAAGTCTTATATTTTTCTTAAAGATCGAGTCATCCGGTTCAATACAAAAACAAAATGTTTACAATAACGGGTTGATATAAATGAGTCAACCGATTTACACTACTAAAAAAACAAAAATTAGTGAGGGATATTTAGTGAGGGAAAATGTGAAATCCCTCTCTAATTCCGTCACTAAATTTTGCGACCAAGGAATTTGTGAGGAATTTCATTTTTTCCGTCACTAATTTTCCTCACTAATTTTGCTTTTTCTAGTAGTGTTAACCCGGTTCTTTCATGTGGTTCAACCAATAACTCAATGATTCGACCAATGACCCAGTACCCTTACCAGTTCGATGACTGGTCCGATTTTTAAAACTATGTGTTCACCGGTTAGTTTTTTTTTTTTGTTAAAGTAATATGAACAATATTATACCGTTCACACAGTTTAGCTCATATCACAAATATTAAAATATGACTATAAATAGAAAAAAGAGAATAATACTTTTCCAAATTATCTTTATTAAGTATTTGTGTGTTTTCCCGTCATAAATGCAAATATGTTTTTGGTCAAATTTCTATTATTTTTTTGACAAAGTTCTAATTTCTATATAGTATTAATTAAATTCTTTCAAAAAAATATTATTGTATAATGTAAATGGTACTCCTCTAGTTACTGTTATAAACAAAACTTCACTTTTTAGATACATTGAATAACTAATGTATCTAATATTTATTATAGACTAGATACATTAATTATTCAATGTACCTAAAAAAAATGAAGTTTAGCTTGTAAGAGTGACCAAAGAGAGTACAATATTATGCAGCGGAACTTTAAACTTCCCACATGTAAAATGTGTGTGCCCCAACCACTACGCTACTTGACAAAAAATTGGTACAATTGAAAAAATAATGACAAATATTGCATTGAAACTACAAAAAGACATTTTTTTTTCTAAGTGACATTTAATGTAAAATAGGGAGAGTATTTTAATTTATTATTATTAATATACATTAATATTATTTTGGTATGTAGACAAAGGTAAAATCGGGTGAACTGCAATTCAGACAACAAAACTTAAAGATCACAAGTGATCAACTAGTTCGAATTCAGATGATCTTCAACATAACAATATCAATAATTTTTTTTTTTTAGGATTGTCAACTGAGTTAGATGCAAAGCTTGAATTTTCATTTATTAGCCATGTTTTATTTAAAACCGTTAATTTTTATTCATGTCAAAACTCAAAATAATAAATGGTTTTAAATATGTCGTACCTTTTGTCAAGAAAAATGTACCTTACGAATATAAATATTAAAAAATGGCTTTTAAGCCCTCATTGACACTAATACAAATATAAAAAAATACCATTAAATATTTATTTATAAATATGAAATCATTTTCGTCACAAAAAGAAGAAGAAGCTAAATATGAAATATTTGTTTTTTTTATGTCAAAATAATTAAATTGTTTACCCCCATAGGTAAAACTTTTTTCCGTTGGTCCTTTGATGAAAGGTAATCATGTTTGAGTTTGTGTAAGATATTAAATTGGTACCTTCCCTAACATAAATTATAATCTCAATTTTCTATATCATGAAAGTTTAACCCTTTCTATTTGTGCCACTCAATCGATCTTACATGTATTGAAATGTACAACACAAACCTGACATAGTTTAAACTCAACAACATCTGATGTTAAGAAGCCAAAAGTGTGAAATGTAAATGATATAAGAGAATTTTTTATAGGGAAGAAATTCATTGCTTTTCATTAGCTATCAATTGTCTAATATATAACGGTACATCATCATAAACGTGGGAGCTAGCACAAGATAGGCCTACATGTGCTAATTCATGAGCAACCCCATTAGCTTGCTTCCTATTGAACTCGACACGAGAGTTCTAAAAATTACAAGCAAACAACTGTCTACAAGCATGTATAATGCAACCTAGTTCACTACTATCTTCTAGTTTTAAGTTAAAACGATCTACAACTGTCTTGGAATCCAAAGCAAAGTCGATATTATCATAGTGAAGAGCAGTCAACCGCTGCAACGCCGTATGAAGACAACATCCTCTCCCACATGAACATCAAAGAGAGGAGAGAAAGTTTTTGACTTGGTCATGACAAACTCACCCTGATCATCACAAAGACATACGCCAATACCTACCATATTCAAGGAAGAGGAGAACGAAGCATCAATATTACATTTATACTTGCCATATGTCGGTTTCGTCCACTTAATCACATGACCACTTCTAGAACGACTCGGATGAGTAGAGAAGTCAATTGCTCTATGTGATCTCACACCTTGAGCTGCTCGCCAATCATCTAGGAGGTGCCTAGCATGCTCAACAACCTGCAGACTTGTTTCATTTTGCTGCTGGCACAATTTTAAGTTCCTACGCTTCCACAGACTCCACATGATCGCCACAAACAATTATTTTTGTGCCGAATACAGCTGGTCAAAAAGGGAAAATATTTGAGCATCCATATTATAATTTTTATAGAGTTCTATCAATCGTGTCCCATAATTGGACCTCACGCCATGCTTGCATTGCACCTGGACACCAACAACATATGAATGTTGTCTTCATAATTACTTCCACACAAGAAATAATCTATAGGACAATGTACTCCACGACTACTTAGGCGTGCACATGTAGGGAAACAACCCCGACACACACGCCATACAAAATTTTGAATCTTGGGAGGTACCTTGAGTTTGCAAATCAAATTCCACTTACCCGGAATATGCAAATGGGAATTATCTGCAATTTCAGTGACACAGATACGATATGCGCTACGTACAGAATAATTACCATTTTTTTCAGCCATCCAAATAAATTTATCTTCATGAACAAGAGGATGGAGAGGCGTATTCAATATAAGATGGGTAGTGTTATGATCAAACATATTAGAAATTAAATAAGTAATTCATTTTCAAACCTTTGTGGATGGCTCTATGATATCCTGGACTTTGATATGAGATAGGGACGAATACAGAGGGTTCACATAGCAAGAGAATTGTAACATCCCACTCGTTAGTATTGGAATTATACTAGTCGAGGGTGTGCCAGAGAACAATGTTCATGAGGTTCACTACGACGAGGTATGCATTATGATATAGTATCAGTCAAGCACGAGTTTAATTAGCAGTGTATGTATAAACACGATTAAGATGAATGGCATTTTGGTAATAGCACATGAGGAGTATATAAGTGTTGGAGGTCACAAACATTTCATTTAGTCATGCTCTTTCTCTCTCTAGGTTTGTGATTAAGAAATTCTCCCCTCCTTCTTTCTACAATGTCGCCCCCTTCTCTCTCCAATCCACCAATCTTTCCAAGTTTTATGTAATTGATAAGCAAGCATGGATCATGGTAATTCAGCAAGCAAGAAAGCAACTAGAATTTGGATTGGTGTTGCATTGAAGCTTTGGAATGTGTTAAGCAAGAGTCTCAAGAGCTAGGGGATTGATCTAGAGACTCAAGGACCTTGTTATTGGAATCAGGAATCATCTAGGTGAGTTCTATAGATAGATTTCCTTCCTATGGGTTGTGCAATCTCATTGTAAGAAAGTATGAAATGTTAGGTAGGTTGGAATGACTTTAGTGCCATCTTTATGTGGGTTTTTGTTGAATGATGTTCTTATTGCCATGCATTTCGATTTCCTTAAGTTTTATGCATTCTGGATGATTCTGGTGCTTTAGGTTGTTGAGAATTGAGGTGAAACATCAAAAATTGCAATTTCTGCACTTCTGGTCCGAAGAAACTCGCTATTAGCGAAATTTCCCAGAACCATTTCGCTAATAGCCAAATTTCCAGATAGCTGACAGAGCCATTCCGCTATCAGCGAAATTCCGGCAAAAATGGCACACCAAGTTTTACTTTTAGATGGCTTTGGGGCCTTGTATGCCATCCGAAACCATTTGTTTAACGCCTATTAATCTAAAGAAAACCCTCAATCTCTAATAACCTAATGTACCATGACACTTGAGTTTCCAATGGAAAATGCATGAGACATATGAACATATTTCAACAACCTTGGCACTTGAGAGAGTTTAATCATGTTTATTCGGGTAGTGATAAACTAAGAATGGGGTAAAACCATAGAACCTCGACATAGATCGTCGAGAACTAGAAAGTTAGCAAGAACCCTAAGCAAGTTAAGTCGTGAATTGATAGGCATAATCTCTTCACATATGAGCAAGAATGACTAAGTAAGTAAGCACTAAGATAAGTTATCATGTATGATCATGACCATAAGTAAGATGTAGGTGTCGTGTCTTTCCGTTATCCACGCCAAGGGGGATACGAAAGGTTCTCACAAGGGGAATGGGATACGCTCCGCAAGGTAGTCCCGCACATCACTGAGGGAGTCCGATGTACCTTAGCTAGGTTTTCATCGGTCAAGTAAGGGATTGTACTCAGGGTTACTCCACTCGATGCACTCCATAAAATGAACTAAGATAATTATGTTTGTTCAACGCTAACCTCTAACTTAATATGAATAAATCATGCATTGAGATTATGATAAGTTATATTATGTCAAGAATATGTACAAGCTTATGCTATAGAACAAGTTGTGAAGATACACTGTCGACGGTCTTAGTAACTCCCCGATTGTCCAGTTTAGGAACGTGTCATGAATGGCTTATGTATAGGTCTTGATGCGTTTATCAAATCTCGACATAGCGGTCCTAGGCTCCCTTGACCCCCATGACATGTAGAGTAAGACAAGACTTATGAGTTATGATACGAAGAACCTACGACGGATCTAGTATGCACAACCGTCTAGGCAAGCAAGCCCACACACGTATACTCAACCGACAGGTTGTATTGTAGACACGTGGTGACGATAGGTTTTTCCCGAGGTTACCTATAGCCTAGGATTAGGTGGAGCTCACTGAGGCATTATGTCTCATCCCAATCCTTATTTGTTCTTTGAGATAAGCCAATCGCACCTCCTTGTCAGACAGCACGCAGCCGATCAGATAATGGTCCAAGATGATCGGGGTTTGGATAGATGCGTCAAGGTTCAAGGTCATACCCTCGTCCTCCAAGGTCAAACCATCAAGATTTATGTCCATGGTAGAGATAAGAAGAAGGAGAGGAAAACAGTTAGGGTTTGGCTAAGTTAGAGAGATGAGATTGTACAGGAATTTGGGAGCATGAATTTTAGGGTTAGGAAAACCCTATCCAAAAGCAAACAAATCTCACACAAGGTGGCAGCTATAGCCCAATGCTGGCGGCGACCCAAGAGAACCAAGAAAACTTAGTTTTCCCTACAAACCCTAGCATGTTAATTGTTAGGTTATGTTTTCTTATGTTTGACCACTTTGCTTGACACAACTTTAAAGGTTGCATCTCCCATTTGTGAAAACCTCGATCCCCAATCTCACAATGGTGAAACCCCAGTCAAATATACACATGTATATTTTCCTCCTATCCCTCCGTACACCATAATATATGTTGGCCTAAGTGTCCCGATTGCCTTTCAAGGGTCCTGCATAGCAATATTATGCATAGAGTTCAAAGGGCCATTGATAGAAATATTATGTCTCCTAGGTCTATGAATGTTGTGTTTACGAGGATTGATTTTGCCATCCAACAAGGTTTAGTGGTGCAACTTGTATCCTGCCTTCCTTCCACGTACTCATGTGTAATTTTATGTATGTATATGTGTGTGTGTGTGTAATTTTCTGTATGTAATTTTCTTCATCCGCTCTTTCATAAATATTCATGGATGTGTGACTAATCTCAATGAATTTTTTCTCTTCAATAATGATTTTATGAGTTTTTTATTTTTTTCTTCAATTTTTTTATGTTGCTTTGTGTTTGAAAAATGTTCTTCGATTCTCTTGGATTTCATATTTTTTCTTCGATTTTAGAGGCATGGTGTATGTAACTGAGTTTAAGCTAGTATATGTAATTTCAGTTTACGTACACTAAAGAAAATTATGTTTACATTTACGTAAACTAAATTTATGTAGACATATATGTTTTCTTTGGTTTTAGAAACTCAATTTACATGCACTACCTGAAACTTAGTTTACATAACTTCATAAACTGAGTTTACTTAGACTCATATTTTTTTTCTGTGGGTTTAGAGGTTTACGTGAATTTAGTTATTTACTGTATAATGTAGGTAAACTCAGTTTAGAGTAATGTATGTAATCTATGTTTACGTACAAGTCCTTAAACTCAGTTTATATATACTACCGTAAATTCAGTTTGCATGACTTACAAAAATTCACATTGAGTTTACGTAGACTTAATTTATTGGAGAATGCAAGGAATAATTTTTTCTTTATCTTAGTCGTTTTAGGATATAATCAATGTTTTTTTGGGTTATGAGTAAAATCATTCATGCACCAATACTTCACATTAGTACTTGTCAAATGGAATGTCAGCCATATATACATTTTTCTTTGTGTGAAATTGTTCAATAGATCACTCGTTGTGGGATAAAGAGAGTAAAGCAATTTATTTTTACAAGAATGGTATATATTATGAGACAGAGGGAGCAATTCATTAAATGCATGAATACTTTATTCAACAAGTCATTATATTGTTCCTTTTCATAAATATGGTATACACATTAAAATAAAATAGATGGTAAAAAATAACTTTACATATATACAAATACACGTCGACCCGGATCCTCTACACCAGTGTGGCGTAGACACGTGTATTATACGCATGTATATAAATATCATAGTGATCACTGGTAGTGGGGGACTGAAATTCAAGCTTTTCTAATGGAAAAAGGTTAGTATATTTTTTTCTTTCTATTAAGTTTCTTTGAATTTGAGTCTCTTATTTCAACTTGTTTAGATGATGCATGTTTTCCATTTCTTGTTTATCAGAAAAAATGAAGGGCATCCCAAAGAGAATGATTTGTACAAACATGTTGCACACAGAAGAGGGACCTAGGCCTAAGAAATCAAACATGGTTAGACCCTTCTCACATGGATCATCATCATCATTTCGACCATGGCAACCCTCTTGGAAGAGCATTGGCCTCGGTAAACAAGAGGCAAGTAGCAGTGGAGTAAAAGCAACTCCACAAGATAACAAAAGTAATAACATTGGTGTACCAAAATCTAATCTTGGTCATGCTGAGAAGAACCAGATCAGTGGTGGTAGTGCATCTGCATGTGTTGTTGTTGGTGATCAAGCAACACAAAAATTGGATCCAAAGAGGCTCAAACGGTATACTTGCATTACTTATTGTTGTTGTGAGGAACTCAAAAATCAGTTGAAAATTTAATAATATGGAAGATCGAAATTTTTGATTCATAACACTAAAAGTTTGATGGGAATAATATTTGGTTTTTATTACAATTTTTTGTAAAAGCTAAAAAAAAATCTGATAAATGAGAGGTTGTTCTATTTAGGCTTGTCATGGTCAACAGTGATTTTAATAATAAATTTAATAAATTTTGTAATTGTTTTCATCTTATTTTTAATAAAAAAAAATTTATAATAAATCTATCTCTTGGTTTAAGTTTCATGTTATTAGATTTATCATCTATGAATGTGATACCATGACTAATATAGTTGATTTGATTGATTTTATTCTAATCAAATCTAAATCAGTATAATATATTTTGATTTTCATCTTTGTCTTCCCTTGTTCTTAGGATCCAAGCAAATCGATCTTCTGCGCAGAAATCGAGATTGAAAAAGCTCGATTATATTGCCGATTTGGAACAATTGGAAAAATATTTGCAGGTTCACATCATTATTCATCGCATCTCAAAGATTTTAATTTATGAAATTTTTTGTCTTATTATTATATGTTCACGTGTCTCGAAGAGACCTAGGTTATCCCTGATCGTGAAAGCCTATGGTCTTTAGATGAGAATCAAACAACGCAAATTCTAATTTCACGAAATTGAAATAAATTCATATAATTTGTGTTGTTTGATCTTCATCAATTGCTCTACATGTAGAGGGGCCGATTACCCACTTCAAAGAATTTCAATTTGTCGATTATTTGTATTAACTTCGTGTAGACAAATACACAACGATCTTGTTGATTTGAACCATTCAATCATAATTGATCTATTCACGTATCAACTTGTAATTTGGAATTCAATTGTAAAATTGACATGCGACTCATTCGATCTGATTATTTGAATGGCATAACTCAACAAATTGTTTGATCTGAAACAACACGGGATCCATGTTCCCACGATATCTACCCAAACAAAAACTTGCGAAGAGATGATTTTGAGATTTATTGTATGTGCAGGCTGAGTTATCTTTCCTTCGCACACAAGTTGAAGTCTACAAAAATCAGCAGTGGTTGTTGACTATGGAACGCCACCAATTAAGACTTCAAGTGGCTGTACGAGAAAAAGAAAGGATACTTCAAGAAGGTGATTATACTCATTTGTCTTTATTTGTATCTCTAACATTTATTCCCATGTCTCTGCCATTTATTTCACATGAATATTTTTATTTTCAGTGGAGATTGAGAATAAGAGAGCTGAGGTGAATTGGTTGAGGGAGCTTGAGAAGAAACTTGTTGCTGAAGCAAAAAACAAGAGGTATGTTGAAATGCTTACTGGTATTTTTAACAATATTTTTGTACTAAATAATATGCCTCATATGCCTAAATTGTTGTTTAAAAATTCATAATTAGGGTTTGTATATTAAAAATAATACATCATACATAATAAAAATATGGTGCCCCTTTGTGTTTGTATGTATTTTCATAATTTGTGTGTTGTATAAGATAAAAAGTTAGAGAATATAGATAGAAAGATACAATGTTACACTTACATAGATGTCTTAAAATTTGTATTTAAACAACACAACTCAAATATAATTATGTGTGTGCTCGCACATGTTTGTGTATACCTGTATATTCTTTGTTGATATCCTTAAAACAAAAAACAAATTTATTGACAGTATACTGATATATGTTGAGGTTGTGGCCTGTGGGTAGGGGTTGGGAGCCCCAACTTTTTGGATCTGAATTTCCTATTGTTAGAACAGGACGTTGTAACAGATCAAAACCTTCAGATCTTAAATGTGTAGCCGATATTGTTTACAATGATTTTATAACTGCCTTAATTTGAACCGTCGATCTATAATAAACGACTAAGATGCAAAACAACGTGAAAATTGTGTGCTTTAGTACATCAGACAATCTCTTTTCCTGCTTCCCTCCTCCTTAGTGGTTTTCTCCCCCATACCTTCTTACATATTCATATTGACATTCAATTAACATAGTGGGCAACCATAACATATGTTTCTATGTTCTACATATCATGTTTGTCTGTATCTCCTTCACTACTTGTATCATGTTTATCTGCATATATATATATATATATATATATATATATATATATATATATAACACTTATTTTTAACTATATTTTGCTAATTTCTTTAACCAGCTCACATTGGAAAAGAAGCATCAAGGATAATGCAAACTGATACTACTATGCCAATAAGAGCAAATGAGCTGAATTTGAAGTCCGAGTCAACAAATATGAATATTTGAATGTTATAAACTTTTATTTTAATTTCCTGTTAAATTATCGCATGTCGCTACATAGTGGCGCTTAAGGACGGTTTTATTACAAATTTAGCTAAGAAAACTCAAAGTTAGCTTTTATATGTTTGGAATATATATTTTTGCATCTTATATTTATCGAGTCGAACAAAAATCATATGGTTGGATTATAGTTGACATGTAAGTATTTTTTGCGTTTTCTGTAATGAACAAGTAGAGTCAGCTTATCATCTTTTTGTTGGATGTCATTTTTTAGGTCAGGTGTGATATCACGTGTTTAGGTAGTTAGGATGAGAGTTTGTTTTACCTTCAGATTTAACAAGTTTTCGCAGTATTTTGTTAGATTTAGGTCGGGGAAAAATAAGAGGTTAGGTTTCTTATTAGTCTAACAACTGTTGTGTGGTCTTTGTGAAAATCCCATAATGCTCACATCTTTTTGGGGGCAAGATACATATGTGTTGCAAGTGGTGTATATGGTTAAAATCACCTCTTGGAAGCGAGTTTCAAAAAAAACATCATGGTCACACTTGTTCCTTATATGATTGTGATCATGAACCCATTTGACGATTGCATTGATAATGATATGTGGTGGATTTGTTAACATGTTGATTGAATATGCAGGGTTCTGTTCCTAATCTTCCTCATATTCGGTTGGGGTTGGTGATCCTGATAGAACGTTAGTTGCTTGTATTTTGTTGTTTGATTTTTTGCTCGTGTTTGTTTGAGAGAGGGATCCTTTTGGTTTGTTATTTCTTGACTAGAGTACATTATGCACTCATTATTTGTATCTCGTTGTACTCTTTTAGGAGATATTTCTTCTTATATATATATATATATCATCCAAAAAAAACTTTTAGGAACATTTTATTACAATAATTATAACTTTTCTTAGAATATGATCCAAAGTGTTGAACATGTCGAGATATACTATCAAAGAAATGTCAAAAGGCTATAAATATCCGTTTGGAGGTCAAGATAAGAAGGTGTATAATAATTATATCATATCCTACTTATATCGTTCGTTTAATGCATTAATTGAACATGATACTGTAATTCTATTATTAATCTTATCACGACCTGTCTTTGTATTTTATATCTTGAGTATAGGTTGTATTAGAAATATCATATCCAGTGTTTTAAAAATTAGACCAACCATCCACTGACAAGGTCATGGATTTAAAGGTTCATTGGTTGAATCATGGGGTCACTTGTTGAACCACATGATCAAATTGGATAAAAACGGATTACTCGGTCGCATAACGCAGTCTCCATAAGAAAATTAGATAGTGATTACACCGGATATCTCAGTCTCTAAAAAATTCCAAAAATAAAAAATAAAAAATCATGACACCTAAAAAATGTCGAAAAGATTGGACAAATTATCATAATTTTTTTCTTGAAAGAATCATAATTTAACAAGTTCATTTTTGAAATTATAAATATCCTCAACACATATTAAAATTGTACATCTCAAAATAATTTTAAACGGAGTCTAATTGCAACTTAAACTGAAATAACAAACTTAGTACAATGTCTAATATGTTTAATAAAAATGATGTATGGTGCGAATCAAACTATTGTAAAAAATTTACGAATGACATGAGCTTTAATTTTTCAATTGAAATTCTTTATAAAATGAAGTTGCCAAATCCCTATGCTCAAACATATCACTTAATCTTATGTATTTTTAGTTTAAACAAATTTTTCGTAACACCCATACTAAACGTGTCTAGAATATTTATAATGTGCATTAAAACTGATACTAGATACATTAATTATACAATACAGAAGATAACAACAAGTTGAGATTAAGAGTACAAAGTCATCTCATGTCTTATGTTACATAAGGTACACATATCCGGCTGAATGAAACAAGTATCAACTGAAGGTTCATTACAACACCTATATAAACTTAGTACAAGACAACAAGAGAGACATAAGTTTTAAATCCAACAATAAGCACGATCAATCCATAGCCTTCTCTTTACCTTTGCTATGTACCAACTGCAAACCTGGACAAACATAAAAGGATTGAGATGAGACATAATGTCTCAGTGAGCTCCACGTAATCCTAAGCTATAGGCAACCTCGGGGAAACCTACGATTTCGACGTGTCAACATACACAACCATTCAGTTGTTTGTACGTGTGTGGATATCCTACATATCTGAACGACCATGTGATTCTAAGATCGTTATATGCACTTCTACATATGCTTGTACATAATGCATAAACATATCATATCCATATCATAAGCATAATTATGTCCTATTCATAATGTTAAAGGTTAGGGTTTAACACACATAAGTTATATGAGTTCATTTTACAGAATGTATTCGGGTGGAGTAACCCCGAGTACCTTCCTATGACATATCCGTGAAAATTCCTATGGAAGGTTAGTCACGGAACTCCTCTTGTCGTCATGCGGGCCTACCTTGCGGAGCGTAACCCTTCCCCCTAACGTGGATCACATGAGACACGACTTATCATATTATATTCTTACATGAGCTTATACTTGTAAAAGAGGTACTAAAACCTCAACATGAGAATGGATTGGTTACCACATATATCCTTGTTTATTCTTAAACCTATTATGCCTTAGCTGACATACTAGCATGATTAATCTCAACTATCTAAGTTGAGGCTCTACAATTTCCCATCACTTAAAGGTTAGAATACTACCCGAACATATCTTACACTTAATCAAACTCTCATGTGCGATACTTTGCCCAATAAGGTTAATGCTTGCTCATTACTCTTCTTTTAAGAACATAGATAAATGGAAACTAGGTCCTTGGTATTGAGGAGTTCATATTTTAGAAAATACTGCAAACATCGGGCCTCGGACGACCACTGCTGAACCACAGGACGAGTCAACACCACATGACTGTGCTGTCAAACTCGCCACAAGCTAGCTCTGAGCGAGTTACTCGCTTCAAGCTCTCTTTGAGCGAGTTCTCTCTGGAGCTTGCTCGCTTGAGCGAGTTCTACTCGCTTCAAGCGATGTTCATCAGTTCTAGGACCTGCAGAAACGTGTTTTGGCTCAAAAACCTCAAAACCAATTCCCCTAATAAACATATTACCTCTAGGAGTCATAAAAACACTGAGAATGAATAGTATGGCAAACATTAACATGAGTTTGGCAAGCATAGAATAAAAGGGGTACTAATTCCTAATTCATGAAAACCTAACAATGTATATTTTTTCGCATAAACAGTTACACAATCCCAAGGGTGGGAACTATCTAAGGAACTCACATATCAGTTTCTGAGATTGGGCTTCAAGTTCCAAACTTCTACACCAAAACCCTAGCTCATGCAATCAATTATTATGAGTATCCAAGGTAGAATAAGCTTAACCCAAGTTGTTTCTAGCTACAAAGATCATGTAGAATCCACTTCTTATGCATAATCTCTCATGCAATAAAGTTTTTTATAAAAGATTGAGTGATGAGAGGAAAGGGTGGATCGAAATTCTAGAGAGAGAGGGAGAGATAATCTAAAAACTTCTAAACTAGAGAGAGAAAGGTCATGATGAAATGAGGAAAAACACTTATGTGGTCCTTAAATAGCCCTTGTGGCGAGATTACCATAATACCCTTCGTCTTAAATGTATATAAACCGGATTAACTGATATAACATCATTAACACCGATAAGGGGGATATTACATCTTTGGTTTCTATAAAATTCTTAAAATTTTATTTCTAATTTACCTAAAAAAATTCAGCAAGTTTTGATACTCAAATATTTTCCGTCAAGACTTTTGATCTCTGCTTTTAAATAAACTCATGTGTACTCTTTAAAATTTTTAATTATTTTTTGCAATCATGTTTAGTATATTATAGAAATCTCTCTTGCAAAATTTTGTACATTTATTTTATCAAGGGATGAATTAAATATTTTAAACTTTTAGTTATTAGAAATTAATATTTTTTTAAAAAATTAAATATCTCAGCGAAGATTCAATAAAAAAATAAATAAAGTTACACATTAGATGACTTAAAAATAGGGATAAAAAATTGCAATAAAAATTATTTGGAGGACCAAAATTTGTTAAATTTTTTAGTGAGACCAAACAAAATTTTAGATCGTTATAGGGACCAAAAACTTATTTAACTTTGTTTTTGTCAATTTATAAAATCTTTCTTTTTACAAAATTATAAGCTATTTATGTTTAAAAATGTAAAAAATATTAGACCAAATATTATGCAATGTATCTACAATTTATGAATAAGTGTGATGTCTAGGGTTTAAACCCGGACCTCTGCATATATTATGCAATGTCTCTACAATTTAAGTTAAGCATAAAATTGCTAAAATACATTTTATTGTATATTATACAATGGTCATTGCACCAAACAACAATGAAAACATTTTTTATATGTGACCGTGCATCTTCCCTTCTTACTAGCTAGAAGAATGCACAAACCATTCGTCATCCTACTCCTCGGCATTCCACTACTCAGAGTGATCTGAAGTGGCTTAAACCATGTCCCGGTAGGTTTAAATTTAATGTAGATGCTTCCTTTTTTCATGCTCTGTATAGAGTCAACATTGGTATGTGTATTCACGATGATGAAGGTCGTTGTGTGTTAGCTAAGACCGAATGGATGCTCCTCTCCTTGATGTGGATTTGGTCTTTAGGTTTATTACCATCAATGTATTGGGGGTGTGATCTATAGCTGGGTATTGTGGATTTTGAGTTTGATTCCAAAATTGTGGTTGATAGTCATTATGGTATTAAAAGTGGCGTCTCTAATTATAGTGTAGTGATCAAT
>Ga0315913_1001239_pt1 | contig 27402 bp, 15 predicted proteins | sample MpolsnodulesMG_FD_207736 | JGI IMG/M metagenome (GOLD analysis project Ga0315913, IMG submission 207736) | Medicago polymorpha root nodule microbial communities from Los Angeles, California, United States - small nodules | ecosystem: Host-associated > Plants > Roots > Nodule | place: USA...
TGGCAATTATAAAACTCAGTGGATTCCAAGTTGCTGGGAAAACTGGTCCTTTTTTGTCAATCACCAATGCTTGCAAGTAATAGGCAACTGCAGTCACTAGTGTCCCCTGTTACATTTAGGATAATATAGATAATCATCAACTCTAACAGTACAAATTTTTTATGTTTTTCTTAATTATTTTTCACTAATTTAAACTTAAATAAATATCAAACATGAAATTTTGACCAATATTCTTGCCTGCATAAAAATGCACTGTAGAAAATAATGTGCATAAATAGAACATGTTACTTTAATTAATACTTACACAATAAACAACAGCCAGCAGTCTCATGTTCCAACCTAACTTCCACTGCTCAATATCTCTTTCAAAAGCTATGGCAATACCAAATGACTGAATTGCACTTGATAGGCTCTGAATGCTAATGAACCTTAGCTTTGAAGGGTAAGTTTTAAGCAGCTGAGCCTGTTTTTATTTTGAACTTTTTGGTTCAGTATGAGTGTGTAATATATAGTCATGAGCTAAAAGGCATGGAATTCATAATGTAACACATAAATGTTTTCATCATCATCCTAGACCTTAATTATAGCACAACTTGGAATTAAATTAAATTATGGTACCTGAAGTACAATCCACAAACTCCAGGTGATGGTAGTTAGGAACAAGAGTAAAGCACCCAAAATCCATTTTTTGTCATGCGATTCACGATCTTCATGTTGTTGATAGTTGCGATGATATCCAGATAGGAGGTGACGCGCAATTTGTAATCGGGGTCCCTTGTAAAATGCTAGAATCGCTACACCGGCCATGCACAATAAAACACTCCCTATCTTTGAAATTCCAGATTTTGTCCTTATATTTACCTTCTCCACTCTACAATATATAACGAACAGTTGAGAATCTTAATTAATCAAAATTAAAAAGGCCTTGCTTCCTTTTGTTTAAAATTAATGTTGTTTTCCAAAATTTACCTGAGAAGAACAGCAAAGAAGAATGTCGAAGCCGGAAGACAATTAACAATTGCAGCAGCCAACATAGCAGAAGTGTAAGAAAGAGCAACACCATGCACATTCAGAGTTAAAGTAAGTCTGAAAAAGCAACCCAGTAGGATTATAGACTTAATTAGTCCTAAGATTATTTATCAATATAACATTTGGTTGAAAAATAACATAGAGATTAATGAATAATAATGTACTACGTACCCCAATAATGAAAGCATAAAAATCTTGAAGATAGTCATAAATGAGAATACCACTGGCACGGCTTGTTTCCTGGACCATATAATAAAGTATTATGTTAGAGAAAATCAAGTAATAACTATAGGAAAGAAAAATAAAACATATTTTTCAACATTACCGTTCAAATATCAAAGCTAAAGGGACCATGATAATGGCTCCAATCAGTTGTCTATAAAAGACAAACACAGAGGTTTTCATTCCTCCGTTAAACACAGCTTTGGATAACAAAGTCATCCCTGAATATATTAATTGTATTATAAACACAGCCAAATATGGACCTAGTTCACCCATATTTGACAGTGAAAATGTATATGAATGATTAATTTCACCTTATGATTTTCATCAATATATCAAGTGCATATATATAGTCTAAAATTGGCTGTTTAGTCCATTCTCCAAAATCACAGTTTGATTAGAAATCTCAGTGGTGTATCTATTCTCATAGCACTCTAATTTTTTAATAATTATTTCATATAGCATCTAATCTTTCGGTTTTTTCTGCCAAAAAGTAATAATTTATTACAAACAATTGCTAACATTCCTCAATAATTTCGATGGAAGAAAATTTGTATTATTTGTCCCTTTTTTTACTCGATTATTTGTCACTTTGTTTGTGTTTTTTGCCTTTTATTTTGTTAAAAGAAGATATATTATATTTTTTTAAAGCAAGACTTTTTTACAACGAAAAGTAAGAATAAAATAGATTTTTGTCTCTTATCTTATTTTATTTTTAGTTTTTGTTTGATGTCTTTAAACTTTAAAAAATTTAATTGAATAGTATCTTCTTTTGTTAGTTTCAATTTGTTGGTATTTCAATAGAGCAAGAGTGGATGAAAAATTGAATGTTGAACATTATACAAGTGAGATGATTTATAAATGTAAGACTATTACTTTTTTCACCCAATTCATTTCTCGCGCGCTCTATTTTTTTCTTCCAAAAATGTCCTTGAGATTTTTGGATTTTAAAATCCGAACTGGTGTTTTCCTTTGTTATAGTGTGAAAAAAAAAGAGTTTTTCATCGATTCGGATTTTATAATCCGAAAAAAATCCGAAAATCTCAAAAAATAGGACGCGCTATTTGATTTTTTTCCGGATTATAGAATCCGAACGCCCCTAAACACCATTTTTCATGGTGCTGATGCAGTTTGAGTTTAATCCAAACTGCACCAGCACCAATTCTGAACATGTTTGTAATATGGATAATCATTTCAAGGACAACATTAATCTTCCTAACTCTCATCCTTGTGTTTTTATGATCAAGACTCCCTTAGAAGGGACTTCTTACGGGACTCCGCCGCTCAAAATCCAAAATTCCATCGTTTTGACCCTTTTTTTTATGGTGCTAATGCAGTTTAGATTACGTAATGCAAACTGCATCAACACCAATTATGAACATGTTTATAACATGGATAGTCATTTTAAGGACAATATTAATCTTCTTAACTTTCATCCCTGTGTTTTATGCTTTTATTTGACATGGATAAACCCTTTTTCTGGTTGTTTTTAAAAGCAAAATTTAAAATTGCTTAAATGGGAGAAATTATGATTGCTGATTATACATAAGAATAGTTTGGATTATGAAATCCGAACTGCAAATGACATTTTTAAAAATTTTACAAGGTGCGTGAGAGTGTCATAGGGTGAAAAAAGTAACCGTCTAAATGTAATGTTAAGGTTTTGGATTGAGCAAATGTGGTGTTCCAACTCATTTGTTGCTCATTTGTTTTATGCTTTTATTATGATTGCTTCTAGAATTGCTTTCACGCACCCAAAATGGCATTCAATACTCCAAACAATTGTTAATTCTAGCCCACTCTTTAACATTTAGTACAATGGCAAACAACATTTATATACCGTTGAAGGTATTAAGGTAATTTTTAAGTGCGTGGGAACAATTTTAGAAGATTAAAGAACAATTTTCATCCACTAAGACCCCTCTTCAAGACCCAACATAATTTGGGCTCGATGAGTAGCAGCGCCATAAACTTATTTGGATATGATTGATAAAACTTAAAAGAGAAATGATATTAAATCACATCACTTAATATCATTTATCTTTTAAATTTTATCAATCATACATGTGCCTAAATATTTTTTATTTGAGGTTGTGCCAAGTAAGTATTTTTCCTTCTACACAATACACTTATTAGGAACAACGTCATTTTCCTAAGAGCATAGCGTCAAAATTGACACATGTATTACGGGTTGGAGTAAGCACCGAAACATGAAATAATATTTGTGGTCTTTATAATCTAGGCAATTTGTACGGTACACCCAAAATTTTTGAGTGTACCGATACACCCATAGTTAAATCAATAGTTTGATGAGTTATTTTTGTTTAAAAAAAAATATTTTCTATCAATTACAATTATAATAATTATATTTTATTTCTCAAAAGTGTCGGCAAATCAAAATTCAACATTTTTTAATTTTTATTACTCATAATAGTCAATATTGATTATTTTTTCTGATAAAATGTTAAAAAATTAGTATGATTCTTATAAAAAATGAAATAATGTTTTTTCTATGAAATAATATTTTCTAAAATATAAAAGTCGACAAATATCTCTTTATTACATAAAAATGATCGTTAACTTATTGATTTTATGAAATGGGTGTACCTGTACACCTTAATTTAAGGGTGTACCGTAGAAACTCCCTATAATCTATTCTATGCTACACTAGCTTAAGGTTAAAGTACCAAATCTTTGTTTTTTTTTGTTTTTTTTTATAGAGAAGCAATACATTAACGCATTAAGCAAACGAAATCATTCTTCAAAAGAATGTCAAATAGAGGATTAAGCGAAACTAAAAAATAAACTAAAAAAAGTCCATTATAACCTTGATTGATGCCGGAGGATTTTGTTAATAATTTAGTAGTATTTTATTATTTCAGCCTAATTTCCTACAACTTTCTATTTTGTTTTCAATTTTTTATTTTTTGCCCATTAGGGTTTGTTATTTCCCTATTTAAAATTAACAGTTGTGGCCTTTTAGATAACTTTTATTCATTCAATAATATTTTAGAAAGTTTTTTCAATTTTTGGTGGATTCTGAAACCCTATTTTCACAAGTTTATCTATTACAAATTTGTCTCTTTTCAATCTAAATTTAACGTTTCCTAACCTACACTTCTGTACTATGTTATTGATGAATTAATAAATCCACACAACAATTAACTCTGCGGAACTAATATAAAGAAGGGAGGCATTTCAATCCAAGAGTTGGAGAAGAAAACTAATTTTTTATGTATGCCACTTTTTCAAAAATGTATGCCACTTTTTCGACTCGTACATGCTAATTAAAAAACTGTTAAATACATTCAAGGGGACACATTTTGCTTTGTGTGGCAATTCTCCCCGTACCACGTAATGTATCCAGTCCCATATTTCGTTTCGAAATGATTTTTTAATTTGCAAAAATAATTTTAATGTAATTCTTATTTTGTTTTGAAATCGTGTCTTGTTTTATAAAAGTTATATCACTGTTGCAAAAATATATAATGAAACTGAAATAAAATCATATAAGATAATTGACAAAAATGTATTTTAGCCAATAAACTATAAAGATAGACAAGACAAGTAGTATTCTTCAGAAATATGTTTGATGCCAATTCAAGTATTCTGTTTGAATGAATGATAATGGTAGTTGAAAGAATAGTGTCCGTGTGTTCACATCAAAACTTTCAAATTTTAAATTATTTTAATTTAAATATTATTTTAGTTTTAAAATGGAGTTTCCTATTTGCTTATTCAAACTCAATTCCATATGTTATGGTTAATCACACTCTTAGAAAAGAGAATCAATGTGCAGATTTTTTCGCCAAACTTGGTGCTTCCTATGATGTTGATTTTCTTCGGCATGAGTCTTCTCCGGTGAACCTCAAGAATCTCCTCGAAAGTGATGTGACTGGAATTTTCTTTTTGAGAGAGTAGCTCTCTTTTTGCTTTTTGTTCTTTTTCCTGGTTTTGTTTTAGCCTCGTACACCCAAAAAAAGAACTCAATTCCTTATGCATGGATCCAACTCAAACCAACTTGTCATATTTGAAGTGATTTAGTTCGCATACCATGTTTATGATTTAAACTCTAGCTAGAATCCAATCCGCTTAAAAAATAGTGATCATTTTGTTAATGAAAATTAAAATTTGTGTGAGATGACGTTAACATGTTTATGATTCCACCCTTTTTGTTTTTGTTAAAAAAATACAATAGTTCTTTTTTTTTTTTGGTTACAATAGTTCGATCAATAATGTTAGTATTAAACACACTAATGCAATAATTAGAAATAGAATAATGGCAGTGAGAGTATATGATTGGCATTGGTTGCCCACTGAAACACAAATTTTCACATCTGATCGATTACTTAAAGGTGAAGTTTTCTCTCTTTACATTATTTTGAGGGTATAATTTCTTGAAATCATCATTTTCATTTTACAGATTCTGCACTTTTCTCACTTCTATGGACTCTGCCATATCATTTCCTCTTAAGTAAAAACATAAGATAAATCACACTCCTAAACAATATCTTTTTACCAACTTAGTCTAAGACAAATTTCAAATGCAACCAGTGCCCAAAAAAAAAGCTTTGCTTATTAATTGATACATACTTTTTTTGCTGCTAACCCAGGTTCCCAGGGAAATGAGAATCTAATAACTGATACATATATACTTTGGCTAGAAAGAGGAATAACTAGAAGTAGAAATTAAACCACCAAAGAAAACAAAAAACTATGGTCATTGCGGTGGTTTGGTGCATAAGTCCTCTGTTTTCACCTGATCTGGACATTCTTTATTATATGCTTGAATAGGTAAAGAATTGTGTTGAGTGATTCCTTCTTTGCTTTTTGCCCACAAAATAGTATACAAACTTAAAACCAGCACAATCCCACCCAAAACACTGAAAAACAAGCAGGTCAAATGTCAATAAATTAGCTTATAGTAATTTTTTTACTAGTTTATAAGTTTGGTTTAACAAAATAGAACTCTTTGATAAATATGTGTGTATTATTTTATTCATAATGGAGTTATGATTGCAACTCACCTCCCTAAACGTAGTGGCTCGCCCAAGAGCAAGACAGAACCAATTGTGGCAATTATAAAACTCAGTGGATTCCAAGTTGCTGAGAAAACTGCTCCTCTCTTCTCAATCACCAATGCTTGTAGGTAATATGAAACTCCAGTCACCAGTACCCCCTGTTACATTATATTTAGGATTTTAGGATAATGTACACATCAAAATCATAAAATTTAATGGTACAATATTTTGATGTTTTTTTTCCTAATTGTTAGTATTTTTCCTCTAATTTAAACTGCAAAAAATACTATCAAACATCACTAACACTCTTACCAGCATCAAAATGCACTATAGTCTATAGAAAAAAGTGTGCAAAAAATAGAACATGTTACTTTAATTTAATTTAATTTAATTTAATACTTACACAGTAAACAGCAGCTAGCAGTCTCATGTTCCAACCTAACTTCCACTGCTCAAAATCTCTTTCAAAAGCTATAGCAATGACAAAAGACTGGATTGCACTAGATATGCTCTGAATGCTCATGAACCTTAATCTTGAAGGGTAACTTTTAAGTAACTGAGCCTGTTTTTATTTAAATAATTTTTTTGGATCAGTATGAGTATTGTATGTGTGCATCATATAATAATAGACAAATATATATCACAAAAGGCAGAGAATTCATGATGTCACACCTTATATCACAACTTGGAATTAAATATACGGTACCTGAAATACAATCCACAAACTCCACATGACTGTCGCTAGGAACAAGAGGAAAGAACCCAAAATCCATTTTTTGTCATGTGATTCACTATCTTTATGTTGTTGATAGTTGTGATGATATCCAGATAGGAGATGGCGCGCAATCCGTAATTGAGGTCCCTTGTAAAATGCCAGAATCGCTACGCCAGTCATACACAATAATACACTCACTATCTTTGAAATTCCAGATACTGTCTTTATATTTACCTTCTCCAATCTACACAGAGAAATTATAATCATATTCATTTTCCCCGGTTCAATTATTAGATGTAAAAGTTAGTTACACTTACACTATAACTTAGTTGATGAAAATTAATGTTGATTTTCCAAACTTTACCTGAGCAGAACAGCAAAGAAGAATGTACAAGCAGGAAGGCAATTAACAATTGCAGCAGCCAACGTAGCAGAAGTGTAAACAAGGGCAATACCATGAACATTCAAAGCTAAAGTAATTCTGAAAAGCAACCAAGTGGGATTACAGAACAAATTAGTCCTAAAACTCTTTGTCAAAATAGCATTTGTTGAGAAATCACATAAAGATCAAAGAAGAAGAATAATGTTCTACCCAAATAATGAAAGCATAAAAATCTTGAAGATGGTCTTAAATGAGAATTTAACTGGCACGGTTTGTTTGCTGGACCATATAATAGAAAAAAATAATGTTAGCAAATTATATATGCACACTATTGAATGAAATCAAGTAAAAACTATCATAAAAAAATTCAAGTAAAAAAAAAAAACAGATCATATTTTCAGCATTGTTACCGTTCAAATATCAAAGCCAAAGGGACCATAATCATGGCTCCAATCAGCTGTCTGTAGAAGACAAACACAGAGGTTTTCATTCCTTCGTTAAACACGGCCTTCGACATCAAAGTCATCCCGGCATATATTAACTGCATTGTTAACACTGCTAAATATGGACCTAGTTCACTCATAGTCATGTTTGACGATGAAAATGTATATGGATGATTGATTACATGATTTTCATCAATATGTCAAGTGGCATATATATATAGTTTCAAATTGGTTGTTTAGGTCCCATTCCCCACACTGAAAATACTGCACCAGAAATACGAGGGTGTAAAATATCTATTCTTTAGATAAATGAAATCACAGTTTGATTAGGAATCTCAGTGGTGTATCTATTCTCATATCAATTTTTTTACTAATTTTTTCTCAATCTCAGTGATGTATCTATTTTTTTAATCTATCTGTTTATCTGACCTAAAGTAATAATTTAATACAAACAACTTGTAAGTTGCAACATTCCTCAAGATTTTTTATTTGTCAAGTAGCAATGCAACCGTAGCATATATAGTGCATGGCTTGCTCACACACTAAGTGTGGAGAAGTGGATAATCTTATAATTGTATCCAAACTCGTGTATATCAACATCTTTGCAGCTATCAACCGAGTTCTACTGGCAGGACATATTCTTTAATTTCGCTGGAACTTGGACGGATTGAGACTAGGTACGTTATGTGTATGCATCCTTCACAAGTTGATAAAGTTACTGTGAAAGCTAAAAAGCAACAAAAAAACAAATAGACGACTTGAAAAATTCGATAAGTATGTTTGTCAAAGAAAATAAGATTTTTTGTTTGTCAAGTAGCAATGCAACTGTAGCATATATAGTGCATGGCTTGCTCACATACTAAGTGTGGAGATGTGGAAAATCTCGTAGTTGTATCCAAACTCGTGTATATCAATGACTTTGCAGCTATTAACTGAGTCCTACTTGCGGGAACATTCCTCAACAATTTCGTTGGAAGAATCGAGACTAGGTATATGATATATGGTATGCATCCTTCTCGAAAGTTGATAAAGTTCCTTAAAAAACTAAAGCAACAAAAAAACAAATTGACAAGTTGAAGAATTCGATAAGCATGTTTTTTTTTTGGTCAATCGATAAGCATGTTTGTCAAAGAAAATAAGAAAGAAAAAAAGAACCCGGCATTGATCAATGTTGACAGCTGAAAAAGATGGTAGCGTAAGAGAGGATCTAATAGGATTGTTGGAGGTTTTTATTTTTTTTTATTTTATTGAAATGATAAATATCTAGATTAAATTTTTCTCCTTCCTTTAGATTATAACTCAAGGCCTCTAACTTTTTTGACTTTTAACTTAAATCAGTTGAGCCGGATTATTGTGTGGGCATAAAAAAAAACTTTTTCAAAGATCAAAAATGTTTTCACTCTATTTTTGTTTTCAACTAAAAATCTCACAGTTTGATGGACAAAAAAAAACTACAAATGTCACAAATTCTACTTTAAAAAGAATTCATCAAAATTTGCATATTCTTGTATATCGAAAGTCATTTTATAAATTGTGAGAATTTGTAACTAAATACTAACAGATTTCATTACTCTGAACAAAATATTGATTTTCTTAATTAAATACCATGAAATTTATTAAGATTTTATAAAAAGTTTGGATCAAATATCACAACATTGTTTTATAAAAAAAATCATGGCATCATAAAAGAAGCTTCCTTTTTTATATGTATGATATTAGAGTAGTGCTAGCAACACTCTCTCAAACACTCACTTCATTGTTGGTTTAAATCAAAGTGGGTCTCACACATTGAAAATAGGTTCCACTTAAAGTGGTAAGACATACACTAGTTTCATCCAATAAGAGAGTGTCGATATATTTTTGTAAATGATTATGATTGTTTTAGGGATGTCAACTTAGTTAGAATGTCGATCATTCATTTTAACGAAGTGTATACTCTTGACTTATGCCAAGAAAATTAATATCCAAGTGAGTTTTTGCTTTGTGAAGAATGCACACAACATAACGTAATTAGTCTCAATCCTCTTTTATTTTTTTGTTTCAAATGGTTTCTTATTTTGCAAAAAATGAATTAATGTGGATCCTTATTTTTGTTTTGAAATAGTCTCATATTTTACAAAATTTATACCAAATATTTTCTTTTTTTAAAAAAAATTGAATTGAAAATATCAAACTGAAATTTACATTAAAGATACGAAAACTCAAGTAAAACAATACAAAATACATAATCAAACTTAAATAAAAAATATAAGGTCCCCGTGAACTTAACTCAGTTGTAAGGACAATGCGAAATATATGCAAGACTCAGGTTCGAACCCGGACACCATAAAAAAATAAAAAATAAAAAATATATAATAACCGAAAGAAGGAAAGAAGGAAAATATTTAGCCAAAACATTACCGGTGTACATTCTAGTACTCTGAATTTTGGTTGGATTTATATATCTATTATTTTATTTTGACAAAATATATCTATTATTTTATTATTTAATATCATATTATATTTTTATATTAATTTAATTTTTTTTAAAAAAACTTAAAACTTTAGAGAAATTTTACCAATAAAGTAACATTATCCGACCAAACCTTAAGGTGTTAAACGAACAAATATACGTAAAATTATTCTGAATTTTGTATAATCTTTTTTTTTGGGTATAAATACAATCAATCTTTTAAAAGTTAAAAAAAATATTTCAATACTTTTTTTAACAAGTACTTTAGGGTATTAATTGGCTTGACTTTTTAAGAATTTGCTAATATTATAATGCTGCCTCCTTCAATCTTCAAGGAACAAGGCTGCTACGAAATAAGAATGTGTCTGAGAAGAAGGCATAGTGAGTATATAAGAGCTAAAATAGCTGGGTTTCAAGGATTATCATAACCTCATAAGGCGGAAGCAAGGGGATTAAAGGAAGCAATAAGGTGGCTTGGTAATAATATGGGGTAATCTAAGGTATTTATAAAACTTGACGGCTGTGAAGCCCGAATACGAGATACGATACAGATACGATAATATACCGATACGGAAAAATTTCAAAAATCAATATACAATACGGCTAGAATACGTTAATAAAAAAAATTATATAATTAGATATACAATATAATTATAACCATTTTTTTAATATACAAATATATTAACAAACAAAAGTCATAGGCTCGTAACACATCAACATAAATATAAATAATATTGATGATTAAGAGAGTGATGATTAGTCAATTACATACAACTATATCCCAAAAAGAGCATCATGAGTGCTATATATATTATATTTATATCCAGAAGGAACATTGTTAGTGATATACTATATCGATCCAAAAAAGAAGCACTATCGGTGCAGGATACGTCATCCATTGGTTAAGTTATTTTGGTTAACATTAATTGGGAAATTTCGAGGCAGGTATCGGTGCAGAATAATTATCAGATACTCTCCTGATATGTATCGGAAGTATCGAATAATTATTTTTTTAAAAATAAAATTTAATCTTCAGATACTTTTCTGATACGTATCTGAAAGTATCATGCAGGTCTCGGTGCAGGATACGTCATCCATTTTGAAGTATCGGGGCTTTAGAGCTTGACGGTAAGCAAGTGGTTGAGAGCATAACTAAGAAACTCAACACATTTTATGCTTGGCGCTACTTTTGGTATTTGAAGAGCTTCATTTATAATTTATCAAAACTTTAAAATAAGTTTCATCATGAGATAAGTAACTAATGTTCCCATTTGCTATCTAGGACGTCATTATCTAACGTTAGCTCTCAAGTAAGTTTACGATCACATGTCCTCTTGTATTAAAACTGTTATTACGAATAAAATGAGTTGATTTTCTTTTGTGAACAAAAATGACGCTGCCTCTTTATAATTTTTTGCTAAAATTGTAGTATAAAATGTTTTTTAATTAAAGAGATAAGAAAATGATACAGATTCTTTTTTTGACGAAAGAAAATGAAATAGATAGTCAAGTACTAATATCTGTCAGAAACATGTGACGCGAATTCAAGTAGTTGGAACTTTTGACTGAATGAGAACGGTAGTTTGAAACTTGAAACATCAAATAATTCATTTTTAAAATAATATAATTTTAAATAATTATTTTTGTTTCGACATGGAATTTTCCTATCTGCTTATTCACTCTCCATTTTATCATTCTTTGCCGGTAAAAATAGAAAAGATTACCACAATACTACCTCTCTTGTTTTTTCTTTTCTGAAAGAATACTGGTTTATATAACTTTTAATTCTTTTGAGGAGGAAGTTAATTAATTAACTCATCATTTTTTCTTGAATTTATCCGCTGAGCGATGGTACACTTTTGAGTTTTGATGATAAGGGACAAAGAAAATTACTGATGTTTTGAAAGGAAGATAATTATCGATTAAAAAGCCAAATTTATGTATGTGGAAGTTATTAAATTCTCTCTGTCTTATCTTCGTGAGCTCAACTCAGTTGGTATGGATATTGCATATTTATATTCAGGGGTTCGGATTTGAACTCCGAACACCCCACTTCTCCACATTTAAATATATGAGCTCTAACCACTAGACTACTTACCCAAAAAAAGAAATTTTCTCGTTCATTTAAATTGGATGTAGTATACTACTTTAAAATTAAAAATCCTGTTGTTCTTTAAAGAAATTGAAATCCGCCGCCATGTTGGACGCTGCCAACAAACAAATCAAATACCCATAACATCAATAATGAGTGCGCACGTGGGGGCTTGAATACTTCTGATCAAGCATGTCACGAGTATAACTTTCTCTCTCATACTCACATGATGTACTTATTCACTCTTTTCTTTTTTCTCTTTATTGCTTTTGACCAATGAAAAGAAAGAAAAATAAGGTTGTCACAAATGTTGTCATCAAATGGTTGTCAAAATATCATTACTCCTTTTTTTTATAAGATACTCCCTTCAGTCTTATATAAGAAAATATTTTTTCTAAGTTCATTGAATAATTAATGTATGTGTTTTGCAATGTAGACCATATATATTAGTTTTTCAATGAACCTAGAAAAAGAATCTTTTTTTATATATGAGACCGGAGGGAGTATGTTATTTGAAGAATAATTTTTTTTACAACTGACTCCCTCCAGTCTCAAATGTAAGAAATTTTTCACTTTTTAGATTCATTCAATAAACGATGTATGTGGTCCATAATGAAGACCACATACACCATTTATTAAATGAATCTAAAAAGTGAAAAGTTTCTTACATTTGAGACCGGGGGGTATGTGACAACTAAAAATATAAAAAAAAATATTTATTGGCATGAAAACCAAAACAATAAAAAAAGAAGTGATATGAAAAAGAAAGTTGTCAACTCGATGCAGATGTTTGTTTTCTCATTGAAACACTTGTTTGCAGAGATAAATAAAATAGAGGAAGTTCATAATCCTACTGATTTTGATCAAAGTTTCACAGTTGATAGAATCAACAGAATTGGAGAGGTGGCTATCCTTTGGAAATGTAATTTCAAATGTGAGATTCTAACCTGGCTTAATTACACCTCCTAGGTTTTCCAAAGTTGTGATTTTGGCTCCATAAAAAAAACAACTATTTTCAGGCCCCTAAGTTTACTTTCTGTTGCAATTTTGGCCCCCCACGCCAATTTTGACCCAGTCAACGGACACGCGGGCACCACGTGTGTAATTTTTTAATTTTAAAAAAATATTTTGCAATTATAAAAAAATTGTTTTTTTAATTACAAAAATAAAAAAGTTTTTAAAAAAAATGGTTTTTTTTTTAAATTACAAAAATGAAAAAAAAAATTACAACATTTTTTTTGATTTTTTTATTACAAAAATAAAAAATTTATTTATTTTTTCAATTAGAAAATAAAAAAAAATTAAAAAATACAAAAATGCGTCCACGTCAGCGTTGACAGGGTCAAAATTGTAATAGAAAGTAAACTTAGGGGCCTGAAAAGAGTTGTTATTTTCAGGGGGCCAAAATCACAACTTTGGGAAACTTAGGAGGCCAAAAGTGTAATTAAGTCTTCTAAATTATTCTCGCAATTATAAAAAAACTAAAGGTGAACGATCAAACTCATGCATGGCCCTTGGAAACTTACTGAATTCAATAGTATTCCAGGTGGAGCTCGACAACAAGAATCATGGAGTATGTTAACAGGAAACACATCGTAAAAGGCAGGACAAAGTTTAATGTAATTGGAAGGGCAGGACAAATTTTGAACAATAATATGTTTTATCGAAATGCAAGTTTTCTAAGAAAACAAATCCTTACTTTGTATCAATATTTAGGTCAAATTATGACAATATATCTAAGGGTGAAGGAGATTTTATTTGCATATGACAATGCATTAGGACAGGCTATCCATCTATCTGAATTTGGACGGGCTTTTAGTAGTAACGTCCCGCAAAATACTTGCATAAATCTTGTCAATATGCTCATTGTGACCAACGTTTGAGAAATGGGTCCTACTTAGGTCTCCCTTCCATTATTAGTTGCAGTAAGAAAAGTTTGTTCAACTTCATAAAAATCAAAATTTGAAAGAAAAATAAATTTTGGAGTGCTAACTCCCATTTAAAATCAGGGAAGGAGGTATTTACCTAAGTTGTAGATCAGGAAATGTTGTCTTATGTGTGTGTTCTCATTCTCCTTATATCTCTAATAGAACACATGGCTTACCACCGTATATTTTATGCTCTTTATGTGTTATCAGTGGCGGAGCAAGGAATTTTATAGAGTCTGGCAAAATAAAACAATGGTTAGTTTTAGTGACAGCTGCAACCGTAAGTAGAGTTTCATAATGTTTTTAAATTGGTCTTCTTAGAATTACCTATGGTTTTTTCCGTAGGTAAAGGTGGAAAACATGCAATGACAACCATTTGACAATGAAAGACGAATTTAGCTACGAGAATTTTCCCTATAGTGACGGATTTTGCCCGTCACTAAAAGTCAAATTTCTTGTAACGATACAAAGAAAGTATGGGCAGTGTCGGATCTTGACTAATTCAGTTAGAGATGCCAAAATTGTATGTAATATATATTAAACTGTTTCAATATGTAACAAGAAGTGGTTAGTAGATGAAGCGGTTTGTTTCTTTTGATTATAGTGTGGGTAGGAATGGCAATGGGGCGGGGTGGGGACGGGTTTTACCTTCCCCACCCCATCCCCGATTCTCATATATACTTACCTGTTACTCTACTCATACGCAACGGGGGATAAGAAGTTGAATCTCATCCCGTCCCCGACGGGTTCGGGTATCCCATCCCCGTCCCCGTACCCGTAGTGATTCATTTTTTAATAAAAAAAATATTTTTTTCAACCCCAATGGCAATTTTGTAAAGAATTATGTTCCCTTTGTGAGCAACGTTGACTGCTTGAGAGAGAACTCAGAAAAGTGTCGTTTGACGGTGACATCTTCCGTTTGGACTGGAGTGAAATGATCTAGGGTTGTGTTTGTATTTATATAAAAAGGGGTAAAAAAAATAATTTTTATATTTGGGACGAGTATGAGTATGGGTTCGGGGTGGGTACATATAACCCCGTTACATGTCCCATTCCTAAGTGTGGGGGAGCCGGTTTAAGTCCCCACAGGAACACTTTTTTGAATAAAATATTAAAAATACAGGAGAAATACTAAGTGTGGGGGAGCCAGTTCAAGTCCCCACAGGAACACTTTTTTGAATAAAATATTAAAAATACAAGAGAAATACTAAAAAACAAAGGCAATAGGACTCGAACCAGAGACATTGCACTGAAAGAATGGTCATCATTCCACTGCAAATAAGGGAAACATATTGCTTATTTACGCCTAATATGATATATATAACAAACTTGGGGGATGTCATGGCTCCCATAGGTCCCAAAGAGATCCGCCCCTGAGTACGGGTTGAGCCCGGGCATGTGCCCAGGCTAGCTGGGTGGTAAATCCTCCCCTATGTGTTATGTTGTTTATTATGTTGTTTTTGACTTATGATGATTGTGAGTATGGTCGTTTACTATGTTCTTTGTTTATTGAATCAAAATGTGTCCAAAATATGTCACACATAACATCCGATTTCTCCCATTTTCTTGTCAAATACACATGCTTTTCAACTTCTATTAAGTTCAATAGCTGCTGCATTTTTGTGTAAGAACCTCTCAAAGAAGATCGATAGTCTAGCACACCTATATGAATATTAGTGCCATGTGGTACTTTGTCATGTCATTGACAAACTCTCTTTCCTCTTCTGATAAACAACACAAATAAGGATGATCTTCTAAGGTATTTGTTAATTCATGATTGTGAGTACCACACTTAACATGAACTATCCATTCCTCTTTGGTACTGATCCGACTTTGAATAATCATTTCCCCCTTTTAGAATAAGTGATTGTTGAACTTTACTTTTTGATTTACATACTAGACTTAATAGTAACAATGATAATTCAATGATGTTTTCCAAGTGTTTATGCCCACAGTAACACCGTTTCACGGGTACAAAATATCTTTAAAAATAATTGAGACTAGCTCAAACCATGTTTATTTTAAGAAACATGGTTTGGAGAGTGTGAGGTACAAGTACAACTAGTGTCACAAACAAATGAATGAAGGTGATAAAGCCCAAGAGTAAAATACTAGACCTTCTGTACAAAAACAAATAAAATTGTTCATCTCACCAACAGAAGTGCTCTCCCACACCTCCAAATGACTTTCAATACCTCCAACGGCAGATTGTGAAGTTATTTTATTTTGTTGGATGGCATTTTCTGAAGTGTAAAGAGCAATTAAATAAAAAAACTAGACCCATGACCATGAAGTGGAATGAGCCCAAATGATTAAACCCCAAATTGGAAGGGTTTTAGTTTTCATTTCTCCAACCTCCTAAACCCTTCCATTTTCATTTCTCTTCCACTTTACGCAGATGGAGTAATCCATCTCTGATTCGATCAACGAACGAAAGATGAGACATCTTCTCCAAAAGAATCTATTATTTTTCACTTCATCATTGCGATCTCGCGCTCTTCTTCTTCTTCGCTTTCATCTCTGCGAATTCTCATCTTCTCCGGCTCCGTCCTATTCTCACTGGAAGCGTCTCGATGACGAGTCACGTAACGTTAGGGTTTCGGTGTGGTGGGATTTCGAGAACTGCAGCGTGCCGGTCGGCGTTAACGTTTCCAGAGTAGCCCCGTCAATCACTGACGCCGTTAGAGCCAACGGGATTAAAGGTCCTGTTCATATTACTGCTTTCGGTGATGTGATGCAGCTTTCTAAATCTAATCAAGAGTCACTTGCTTTCACTGGCATTCATCTCACTCACATTCCCAATGGTTTGTTTCAATTCCCTTTTCTGTTTCTCATAATTTGCTTCATTTCTTGTAATTTTAAACCTAGATCGTTGGTTTCGTTGCATTGTCTTTAGTTTCTTACATTTTGTCTCTAATGTTTGAATAATTTGTATATGTTCCCTTGATAGCATCAGAGCTTTGTATAGTTTGGTAAAAAACTAATAAAAATTGGGGAAACTTGATATCTGTCCAAAGATCGACTAATCCAGGCCGTCCATTAGTGAAGCTGGAGTAAATTCATGTATGGACTGACTCAACGCTGAAATTGTTAGCACTGGAGGGATTAAACCTTGAACCTGAGGACGTGCGCAGGGTTTATGAGTGTTGTAAACCCTTGGATATCAAGTTTAATGAGCACTAATAAAAAAAGGGAAATGTTAACGAGTGCCCTCGGGCACTCTTTAAGGGCTATAAAGAGCAAGTATTTATTAAAATGTGTGTAATCAATGCATTAGAAATTGAAATATTTTACTTTTTTAAAGAATAATTGTTTGTTTTGGTATGCTTAAAACAAGACCCAAAATGAAATAGAAAGACTTTAATCGTGCATATGCTGCATTCAGTTACTAGTATGTTATAGAAATAAAGTGGTAACCTGTCTTTTATAACCTGCCCAGTTTTGTCAAAAACTAGATAGTAATTTGTAATGCTTTTGGGAATTCGAGGGAATGAAGCACTAGCTTTGGAAAATATGTGACTTAATGGAGAGAATTTAGTAATTCTTGCACTGATGTTTACGTGAGTAAAAACTTGGATGGAGTGAAGTGTAGTTTATCCTTTTTTTTGTGACAAACAGTTCCATGTCGTTTAATAGTTGAGATGGAGATGAAGCTGATAAATCATGGCGGTCTATTAGTATTTTGTCCATATTGTCAAAGACTTTCTGAGATGTTTCATTCATCTACATTTTTGTGTTTTCAAATTATAATGTCATGCACTTTATTGCAGGTGGAAAGAATAGTGCTGATAGATCTCTTCTTATTGATCTTATGTACTGGGTTTCCCAAAATCCTCCACCTGCACATCTCTTTCTGATATCTGGTGATGGGGACTTTGCTGGCATATTGCACCGATTAAGGATGAATAACTACAATATTTTGCTTGCTATTCCTGGAAAGGCTCCTGATGTTCTCCGCAGTGCAGCAACTATAATGTGGCAGTGGACTTCATTGCTCAAAGGAGAAAATCTAACTGGAAAACATTTCAACCACCCTCCCGATGGTCAGTTTGGTTCTTGGTATGGAAATTCTAAAGTGCCACTTGAAAACCCCTTTTCAGCTACTGGGCAGTCAACATCTTCACAAAATGTACAAATCGTGGAAATCAATGAACCTTCCTCAGACTTAAAGTGGGCTGAAGGAGTTCCAAAGTCAGTTATAAGGCAGGTTAAAGATATATTGAGTTCACATCCAAATGGTATCTCCGCGGGAGATCTTCGTGCAGAGCTGGCCAAACGTGGTGTTATTTTGGGTAGAAGCATGTTTGGATATAGAAGACTTTCCCGCTTTCTATCATCAATACCAGATGTACATCTCCAGAATTTAGGAGACGGTAATTTTTGTGTGTGTTTGATCCCCTCAGAGTACCCTGAACCCTCTGAGAAAAGCACTGTACCATCGACGACATATGCTGTTAAGAATGAGGAGAAGGACTATACAACAACTCCAAAGCTACACGGTGAAGATAAAGAGTTGGATGGAGACAAACATAGGACTCCCTCAATGTCTTCATCACATGAAAGGATCGTTGAGGATGATTCAAAATCATTCCAATCTTTCCCTTCACAAGAAAAACCTATCGGAGAAGATGTGTCGCATAAATCATGGGGCTATACAACAATTCCAAAGCTACACAGTGAAGATAAAGACACGGGCAAAGTCGGACATAAGACTCCCTTAATGTTTTCATTGCATGAAAAGACCATTAAGGATGATTCAAAATCATTCCAATCTACACCTTCACAAGGAAAACCTATTGAGGAAGATGTGCGATGTAAATCATCTGGAAGAAGTGAGAAGGTTGAGGATGTATCTAATGTACAATTGTCGGAGAGTCAACTTTCACCAAAAGACAATGATGGTTCCAAAACTGAGACTGGTTCCTTTAAAGTGAGATCTAAAAAGTTTTCTGAAGATAAAATTGTTAGGTCTGAGGATGCAAATCCAAAAGATCTTGAAAAATATACCGCTTCAAGGGATCCCTCTGCAGGTATTGATAACACAATGGTGGAAAGCAATGATAGAGCAAATTGTGAATCTGGAAAATCTATAGCGAGGAACAAACATGTGAATCAACCTAGAAAGAAGGTTGATGATCACAGCCCATATTCTTCAGCAGCTGAGGACTCTCTAGTTGACAAAAGACCCGATGGTCGTGCTGAAACTTACAGTGAAAGATCAACTTTGTTTAGCTGGATTAAAAGCTGGTGGCCATTTTCGAAAAGCAACGTGAAGGCTGATAATTTGACTGCTCATCAGAACAAGGTGGGCAGTAATTTTGAGGATCCTAGGTTAACTGAATTGGACCAGACTACTGGTAATGTTGAAGAGCGCAAGTCATTAGAACCACATCAAGATGTCAGTCATTCTGGAAAGCCTGAGGATTCCAAGTTATCTGAACTGGACCAGACTGCTAGTAATCTTGAAGAGGCCAAGCCATTAGAACCACATCATCAGGATATCAGTTGTTCTGGAAAACCCGAGGATTCCAAGTTTTCTGAACTAGACCAGACTGCTAGTAATCTTGAAGAGGCCAAGCCTTTAGAACCACACCAGGATGCTGGTCATTCTGGAAAGCCTGAGTTATTTTCTTTGGGTTCCTTTTGGAATGACATGGAATCTTTTGTTTTCACCCCCAAAGGATCACTTCTTATTTCCCAGTCTAAAAGCAGGTTTGTGTGATAATTTTCATTTTTCTGTGTTCATTCCTTGTTGTAATCTGAACAACTCTGAAGGAAAGAAAACACGCAATACATCAATTGTATCATGAAGTTTCTGTTTAAAGTTGCGCGCCCTTCCAATATTTTAATATGATCATTGTTGAGCTCATTTTTAAAAGATTAACTTAGTAATATTTTGCTGTATGTCATTTGTGTCAGGGAGGATTTGGCTCATAAATTACAAAAGCATGGACCCATGGTTCTAAAATCTCTTTCTGAGAATTATATCTTTCAATTGGTGGAATTGTTAGTAGCAGAAAAAAGATGGTTGGAGGAAAGCACCTCACAAGCATTTCCTTTTCGGCTAACTCATTCAGTTCAGAAGAGTGCACTGTCTGGCCACACTAATGGTGCAAATGGTTTGAGATCTCTCTTTCTAAGTAAAACATCGCAGCCCAACTTGCAAAAGTCATTTGAACATGACAGGGAGAAACCCACTCAGAGTATTCAGCGAACGGGAGTTTCCAGACCTGCCACTGAAATAAAATATATTGAGAAGTCTAGAAGTGATATATTACAAGATTGTCAGAGACTGGTAACTGATATATTGAAGGAAAACCCAGAGGGTTATAATTTAGCTTCTTTTCGAAAGCAATTTGCTAATAGATATGGCTATACCCTTGATGTCAAGAAGCTTGGTTATCAGAAGATATCATACTTGATACAGATAATGCATGGGGTTAAATTAGAACCCTATTGTTCCAAAAAAAATAAAAATTCAGAATCCACTTATATGTATCCTGCTCCTGCTGTTTGTGCTTCTGACTCAGAAACATCTATCTTAAAAACTCATGCAGCCAATGCTAATCATGAATTCAACTCAGATGATGAATTATCTGATACAGCCGCGAAAGAGGATAACATGGAATCACCTTGGGAGGAATTAGGTCCTGTTTCTGCTAAAAAACCAAGTCAGAATGATCTGGAATCAAATTCAATTCTGAAAGCCATTGAAATGGATACACCAAAGCATCCTGATTATGAACCCATTGTCTCAGATGATGATTCTTCTGAATCCGACGAGGATAGTTCTTGTTTAACTCAACCAGAAGAGCTAGGAAAGCCAAAATATGATGAACAAGACAGCTCTTTAATTCAAACTTTGGATATCTTCCATAGCAGCAAGGAAGGAGCAAATAGTTGTGATGATCTGCTTAACATGTTAGATTCATCCATAAATTCGAAACAGGGTTTCGTTTCCAAAAATACTTCAGGGAATCACAGAGAAAAGCAAAGATCTCAAAGGTATTGTTTTGTTGATGACCCAGCCTTACCCGACAACGACAAGTGTATTGGTGGGCTACCAGGTAACTCAAAGAAAGAGGATAGTGCGAACATGCAAAACTGAAGATTTCTTGGTGTAAACGTGATAGGGGTCCTCCTAGAATTTCATTATAGTAAAATTTAGGATTCTCATCACTCAAGACTTTTACACAAGACAGAATGAAGTGCTGATATATTATATCAGGAAATGCAGTTTTAGCCGACCATAGTACTGATTTTTCAATTGAGGATGATTCATATGCTTCCAAGTTGCTACCTGGAAATTCATTCTGATCATGGCTGGAGGAACATCTAAGTATGGTAATTTACGTGCCATTTTGGTATGTTACCATAGAATGGCGATTGCTCGACACTTTGAAAGAGCATGTGCTTTACTATGCAGTGGTTGCCCAATAATTTTTGAAGGCCTGTATCCTCCTTTTAGCTCCGCCTCTAGTTACTGGCCGTTATTATAAGCTTATATTTCGCTAGGTAACAATAGGTCAGAAATAATATTATTTATAATAACTTTTTTATTCTTATTATTTTTAGATATGAAGAACTAATTTTTTTTTTGTAAGATATGAATAACTATTATTATTATTATTTAGTTACCGCCGTTCTTAGGTAGGATGACTTACGAGTAATGCTATGTTTTCTTGTAGTCAATAAAATCTTGTTTCCTTTTCAAATTGTACTCCATCCATTGTTTTTCCTTGTTGCATTTGTAGAAAAAATTTGCTTTTATTTTTTATTGTTTTGTCGATAATGTTTATTAGTAGTTATTATAAGGAAAGAAATAAGTAAAATGAAATGATAAAAAATAGTATTAAGTAGTTATTTATTTTGTTATGGGCAAATAATTTTAAAATGAGAAGTAAAAAGGGACGGAGTGAATAATATTCAGATAAATTATTCCTCAAAAAATATTCAGATAAATTAAACAGTCATTGTTTTCTCTTTTCTCTTCTTTTTCAACTTTTTTTTTATATAAATGAAGATTTCTTGTTTTGTATTAAGAAAGAATAGTATTTTCCATTTAAAAGATTAAGCACAACATCACGAGCTTACGTTTTAAAAAATAGAACTTGCAAAAACAAAAATGATTCAACTTGCTTGTAGGCTCTTCGTGAGGTTTTAGATTCTAGGTGAGAATTCAAAAAAAGATTTTGGATAATAATTTATCTATTTACTTAAGAAAAAAAAATACGTTTGCGATGATAGATTCATGTCTTGCGATGATAAAGTTCAAATTTTATCTTTGATGGAAATCAAAGGAATATCACAATTAGATGTCTTGGAAGTACTCTATAATTATAAAAAAAAAAAAATCTTCCAATTATTAAATAAAATTTTATTATCTAGCTCATATAAATTATCATGTTTGGATAATTTATAAGATGTTTATAATATGATTTCAACTTTTTGTCAAAGAATGATGAAGTCTTTTAGTATGTACATGAGCACTATCAACATTCTTCTTTTAAAACTCTTTTTAACAATCATTCTCGTATTGAATGACACAAGTCATTTAACATGTAGATGATTGTTATGAATACTCTTTTTATAACGTTTTTTTAATAGTCACTCTTTTAATGGATGAAACTCGTGTCAATTTCATATAAAGCAAAGAGAGTATTTAAAAGAGAGTGTTCATAGTATTCCTTTTAATACTTCCTCAAGTATTTATTATAAGAGAAAGTTCATTTTTGTATGTTTATTCAAATACTCCCTCAAATCTCTATTATAAGAGAAAATTTATTTTTTACGTCATTCAATAAATGATGCATTTCTCTGAGGACCGTAGTAGTTTGTATTAAAATTTTAAATCTCTCAAGATATAGCAAAATAAGGTTCGAATTATGGTTGGAAGATGCGGTTGACCCTTCAACAAAGCAATACAAATTCAATACATGCATTAGTTGCCTAATATATTCCATTAGACAAATAGCACTAAATAAGCAAACCAGATGGAAATAAGTCAAGCGTCAAGCTGATGATAACGTGAACTCATTCATCATTTTAAAATTGCATGTGATCTCAATCTAAACTGTCACAAATATTTTTGCTTCCACGATAACGTGACCATTTTTTTTCTTCCATGATTGCATATCTCAATCTAAACTGTAATTCTCTCCAATATCGAGGACCGCAATGCAACTGAGATTTAACCCTTTTTTTTTTTTTTTATTTAACCTTGATCTCAACATTTGCAAACTTCTTATGAGTACTCGTGGACACTGGACAGTAACATATATGTTTTGTTAATGAGTATATCCGGGATATTTTTTTAAAATTTTAAATTAAGAGATTGTTCTTTAAAAAATTAAAATACTACGATTTTTAATGCATTAAAAACACAATTTTTTATAAAAACTTACCATTAATTTCCTTAAAAGAATAGTCCGAAGCACTCGTTAACATTTTCGTGACATATAAGTCATGAACACCAAACAGTTTATTATCACGGAAAGATTTATCTTGCATCAAGTTTTGGGTATCCAATATAGAATGGAACCGACAATTTTGGATGATGATACACAATAAAAATATGGAAAAACTCAAAAAAAAAGATATCCATAACTTTTTTTTAAATATTAAGAATAGCCATAACTGTTGGTGTAACAAATGAGGAAGTTTCATGCCATTGTTCCGAAGGTTTAAAGTTTCTTAAATTTAAGCAAGAACAACACCTCAAGACCAGATAACTAATTCTTGACACTGCTGATCAATCATTTTAAGGACGGAATAACTTATCATCAACTGCTCTTTCTTGTAATGAAATAATAAATGAAGAACCTCTATTGCCAGTAAAATTTGTTCAGTTGTCCAACCCTAAAATTAAAACTACCATCCAAAAAATTCGTGCAAAATTAGTAAAAGTTTACTATACAATGAATTTGCTTCTTCGATTATGCAACCCAACCAAATGAAGCTGAAAAAACTAGTTTACCTGTTACAATTCAATCCACACACTTCTAACACAGGACCGTCTCTCGAGAGACAATATATAAGGTGGCCAGTATGATTGACCAAAACAATATTATGGTAAGGATTAATCTATCTTGTTTACCAGGTAACACTTTGAGGAATGGATAAAGATGAAGGATCATACATCTAAGTTGTCTTCCATGAATTTTTATCATAACATAACAAAGTTCTAGAGTTAGATCTACTATATACCATAAATCCAAATCAACCATCCTCCCAAAGAAACAAACATATATAGACATATTGCAGAATTAAATGTTATTAAAATGAGGGAGAGGACCAAGTATTATTTATTATTGAAGAATATTTTCCCTCCCCTACCCTCACGGCTTAATAAACTACTTGTCAAAAGGATTGATCCAGTTCTCAATGGGTACTGTCACCTTATAAATTTCCTTAAGAGACCGATATTTCTTCATCTTCTTTCGTCCAAAAATCTCATTGACCACCTTATTATTGGCCCTTTGATCAACCTCTTCGCATGAGATTCTCTTCCCCTTCCCACTCTTAACATCATTTTTGTTATTGATGTTGTTGCATTCGTTGTTGAGTTGCATAAGCCTCTGAGCCGCGACCAAAACTTCAGCAGACACATCATCATCCTTCTGGGTTACATTTTTTGCTCTATCATCCGCCATAGCATTCAAGATAGATTTCAACAACTAGTGTTAACGTGTGCTTCCTGAAGTTTATCTTTAATGTTGAGCGCGTATTTTCTGAGCGCGTGTGATGAAGGAGTTTGATTTATGTGAGAAAGAGAGGGAAAGAAAAAAAAAGAAAATGGATAAAAAGTAGGTCTCCACCCCAGAAACCGTAAAGTTTGTTAATTTATTTAGAAGTTTTTTTGACGTTGATATATATATGGGATCATGCCAACAAATGTCGTACCTCCTAAAGATAACGATTTAAAAAGAGAAATAATTTGTAAAATTTATTTTTAAAGTTTCAATGTCTTGAATCGTTAACAAAACATTATTTTGATTAATAAGTAAATTTCAATTTCTAAAAAAAATATGTAAATTTCAAATATATTATTACCATTTTTTGTCAATACATACATATATACCATTTATCCGTTTATTCACCTAATTGATAAAAGGTAGTCAATGCAACCTAAAAATGGATAAATAACAACAACAAAATTTCTTCTAAAAACCAACATTTATAAAGGAAAACAATCCGATCCATTTTACTTGTTGGATATTTAGAAAAATATTTCCCATTTAAGAAATAAGTTCCACCAAAGAAAAAATCATTTAATAGAATATGAGTTCGATTTCTAAGTAGAATAATATTTGAATTAGTTTTCCTGACATGCCGATCAAACTCCGGTTTACTAAGCCCTTTCTCCTAAGAACCGGAGGGATAAATTATAAAATAAAAATGAGAACCATCTTTATTTTTTATTTTTTTTCACGCAGATCTTTTTTATGTAAAATTGGCTTATAAATTAAAATAATATCCTACAATTTATTTAATTCCATTTATATACAACAAACAAAATAACACATTAATTAGGTGTTCTTCAAAACCAATGCATCGTTGTCGTTGGGTGTTTCATTTTTTTTTTTTTTAACTTATTTATTATGTGGTTAATGTTGTCCATTGATTCTCTTTAAATCATGCCCTCAAACCAAAGGCACAAGACCAAGGGAAATGTTAACTTATGCCTTAGAGCACAAGTTAATGATTCAAATATAAAAAAAAAACTTATTGGAATGTGTGCATTGCATTTAATATTTAACTTTTTAATCATTTAAATGCACAAAATTTTAGAGAATGTTTATTCATTTAAGTTTCTTAACATATGCCATAAGGACACAAGTTAACACTACCCAATAACCAAATTGGATCTTCTATAACCGATTATATGGTGCTTCCAATTGTAGACAGATGGATTATAAAGAGAAGATAAGAGTTTGTTTGTTTTGTGAAGAAACACAAGAGTTATCTATACTATATATAAAGAAAACTGCTACAAATATTTAACAATAAATTTAATTTAAGGAAAAAACTTACACACAGTTCCTTATGAACTGTTCTTACTGTTAGTCAATTATAAAATAACATGTGGATTACTAATCCATGTCACTAATCGTCCCTGTTAACCCTCTTTTACCTCTGTAACCACATATCAAACTCACAAAAAACTAGCATAAAACCAAAACTCATGTTACTTTTTTATCAGCCGCTTTTATGTTGTACATCTGTGTTTCCCTCAACAAAAATGTTGCACATCTGTATTGTTTCCCTCAATACAACCGACAAAGATTCCCAAGTATTTTCATATCACTTACACAAAAAACAGTATTTCCATATTATTTTATTTTATTAATATAAGTTACTCTTCCTTAGCTTTTGATCAATTGTAACAAACGTGAGCAAAAAATAATGGTAAAGATTGGACTTTAAATCTTCTAAAAAAAGATTAGAAACTAACGTGAGCAAAAAATAATGTTAAAGATCAGACCTTAAATCCTCTAAAAAAATGATTAGTAACAAACGTGAGCAAAAAATATTGTTAAAAATTGGACTTTAAATCCTCTAAAAAAATATTAGTAACAAACGTGAGCAAAAAATAATATTAAAGATTGGACTTTAAATCCTCTAAAAAAAATATTAGTAATAAACGTGACCAAAAAATATTATTAAAGATTGGACTTTAAATCGTCTAAAAAAAAGATTAGGACTCAAAATATTTTAAAAAAAGATTTGTTAGCACTATATTAAACATTAAATATTAATAAGTAGGGTTCTCACAGTTCATAGTTCGTTTTCGCATTGTTTAGTTTTTCTCAACCTCTCTCCCTCTGCATTAGAATTCAGAATTAACATGTAAGTTCTTTTTCTTTTTCTTTTATGTTACAACTAATCAAAGTCGATTAATTTTATGGATTATTTGACTTTGCTGGTTTATAAGTGATTATGATTCAAATTGTTTACGATTAATTTCAAGAATTATTTGACTTTGCTGGTTTGCTTATACAAACTATGATAGTGTGTCTTTTTTTTTTATATAAAGAGAACCGTGGTTTTTTTTTTAATTATTAAATAAATCATTATTTTTTTTAAAGCAATGTTTCTTTTACATAACATGTCATTTA
>Ga0315913_1001242_pt1 | contig 27386 bp, 17 predicted proteins | sample MpolsnodulesMG_FD_207736 | JGI IMG/M metagenome (GOLD analysis project Ga0315913, IMG submission 207736) | Medicago polymorpha root nodule microbial communities from Los Angeles, California, United States - small nodules | ecosystem: Host-associated > Plants > Roots > Nodule | place: USA...
CAATTTGGTTTTTCATTCATTTGTTTCAAATCTTATTTGGCATAATGACATTCTTTTGTAGGTATCTATGTTTGCTTGGCATTTTCTCAGAAATTGGCTTCCCACCAAGGATAACTTATTTAGATGAGGCATGCCTAACCAAGATTCTCAGCTTTATGTGAGTTGGTGTGGCGTTACAGAATCGACTTATCACTTGTTCTTGAACTGTAATTTCTTTGATAGTGTTTGGCAACATGTTTGGCATTGGATTGAATTATCTTCGTTTGATCATTCAAGTGTTGTTAACTATTTTATGTAGTTTGGTTTTTATCAGGAGGTTCTAAAATGTGGCGATCTCTTATGCATGTTATTTGATTTTCTTGTGTTTGAATAATTTAGAAAAAGCGTAATCGTATGATTTTTAACCAAAAGGGGGACTTTATTCATAACCTAGTGAATAAAGTTAAGCCTATATCCTACTGGTGGCTGAAAATAAAATAAACTGCTTTAGCTTTTGGTTATCATGGTTGGCGGCTTAGCTCGTTCTCATGTTTCGGCATTGGTTAATAATTTTATTTCCATTGATCTTCTGTTGGTTCGACTATACTCTTTTTGAATGACTCTATTGATCCTCTTTAATATATTGTGTGATATGAATTCTCTTTAGTGTTAATATATTTCATTTTGGTTTAATAAAAAAAGTAATTAATTAATTTAGTCTAAAATGAATAGGTCAAAAGAATCTTAATACTTGCTAAAAAAAATCTTAATACAATTTAAAAATAAATAATCGTTCAGATTTTATTTACCTTCCCAAATAAATATTTGCTTACAATGGATCTTAACTCCCCAAATGCTTACTATAACATGTGTGGAACAAGGAGGTTCCCCTTAAGATCAATTTCTTTGTTTGGCGTCTACTTCGCAATTGTATTCCTATAATGGACAATTTAATCAGAAGGCAAACTCTTCGGCCTAAGGTGCATCTTTGTGTGGGCAGTTGTGGTAAACATGAGGATATTGATCACCTCTTTTTTTCTTGCGATTTTTTCAGAAGAATTTGGTATGGTATTTCTAGCTGGCTTGGTTTTACCACGGTTCATCCTGCTCGAGTTTCAGATCATTTATTTCAATTTGACTTTCGTGTATGTGGGTCATTTGGCGCGAAACAAATGCTTGCATCTTTCAGCATAAGCAGGTTACAAAATCTCATCGATAAAATTAAGTTGCAATACTACTGTTGAATGCAAATCGCACTAATTTTACTTTGATAATCATACGTGGTGGCTTAATCCATTTTCTTATTTGGGAGTCCTTTCGTAACAATTTTTATTTTTCCTGATTTTGGGTTTGGGTTGTCGACTTAACCTTTGGTTATTTGATATAACTTTACTCTTTTACGTGATTCTTTTTGACACATCTTGTGCTAGAATGCTTTGTGTTTTTCTAATATACTTCGTTTTGGCATCTTAAACAGAAAAAATTACCTTATAACCTTTTCCATAAAATTCTAAGGTTAAAAATAAGAATAAAAGAGAACGGAAGTTTCCTATCGTGGTCTGAAGTCTTTAGAGTTTGAAATCATATGAATTTTTTATTACCTTTATCTATGTGGTGAGAATGTTAGTAGGGCCTACTTATAGGCATCTGAAAATTTAAAAATAAATAAATACAAGCCGCCTTTGAGGACCAGCACTACCACCACATGATATTTCTTTGGTGTAAAGAACAAATGGAGACTGCAGTTCCAATAGAATATAAAGTCTTGAATACTAAAATGATACCAATTACAAAAAATAAAATAAAAAATATTGATACCAAAGACTAAACAATAATTCCTATTTATAAGGCTAATAGATTCAATCATAAAAAAAAAAAAAAACAATCATAATAAAAATAAGAACTATAAAATCTAATTACTAGATATACTCAAAGATGCTCCAATAATATATAATATCAAAGATATTATAAGATAATTCAAATATTCTAACACTTTTCCTTAAGTTAAAGCTAGCTTACTAAATTTGTCACGTGATCTTAGCTCATATACAAGGACTAGGATTCGACCCCACCAATGTATTCACATTTAAAAAATGTGAATTTACTATAAAAAAAAACTTACTAAACTTTAAACTTTTAACGGATATACTAACATCAAACTCAACTATATACTTTTTGGACAATCTAACGAAGAATGTCAAATCAGTTAACCAGTGATATTAACATTTCAACAAAATAAACACAAAACCAACAATCACCCACGTAACCAACAATCAATTCACATTCCATGTTACCAATACGCAAAGCTACAAAATAAACACAAAGTACAACTCGCAAACAGGGTAGAAACCATCCACTGACAAGCAAGACTAACACCCAGCAAGTGGAGGACGAAGAACCAACCACCGAGAACTGAGGATCTAGGTCTACCAGCACGAATCAGAAAACGGTCTTGAATCACGCAACTAACACCACCACAATCTAGATTTTGAAACTTGTAGTTGAGTGATGTGGACGGTTAGAGCCAATCGTTGCACCACCCAACGACTGCATCTACATCGCAACAGAGAGTGGTTGAAATGGAAGGGAGGAGGGAAAATGGTGAAAATCTAGAGAGAGATTAGAGAGGAATGTTTTAAAGAAAGAAGTTAATTTTTGGAATAAGAATACATTTATTATATTATTATGTTACTATTTTTCTTCTCTATACCATTACATATTGTTTATTTATTTCACTACATATCTTTCTAATGATGAATTTGGACTATTATAGACTATTAGACTATTTATATTTACAAGTTTTCTATTATAAATTGTTATTTTAAATTTGTTTTCTAACCGCTGTAATTTTTTTTAAAAGGTCCATTTGCCGTTGTTTTTACCAACACATTTATTTGTAAATAATAAAGTGCATTTGCGACGATTTTGAACCGCAACTAAAAGTTACTCCTTCCGTTCCTTTTTAAGTGTCTTTTTAGGGTGAATTTTTCGTTCCTATTTAACTGTTGTTTTGGTATTTTAAGAGTACGATTTGTCAATTATATCAGTTGTCAATTACTCTTATATTTTTCAATAAAACTAAAGTTTATTTCTTTTAAAACAAAGTTTGTTTGTTTTGTTTTAAAACAAAATTTGTTTCTTGTTATCTTCAATTTTAAACAAAATTTTGTTACAAGTACCATTGTTGCTCTCTTATGTCTCCTCTTCTAAGTTATCTTCATATGACTCCTCTAAATCAAATATAGGTTGGTTTGTTAATGATGTTTCAACAACAACATTTAAATCTGGTAAAAGAGTAATCTCAACATTCAAATCTATGTCACACGGTGTGAATCTAACATTGGTTGAAGCTATAGTTGAATCCTTAATTTTGATTAAAGGAATTGGAGGAAAGTTAATTTTTTCTTAGCATTTAATTAATGTGAAGTTGGAATAATTTTGGTATAGACTTAAAATAATTAAAGAGATATGCACAATATTTTGAAAATTGAAGATTGTTTGTTATGAGAGAAAGATAAAGCGTGCAAAATAATAGGAATTTGTTGGAGAAAGAGAGTAGTAACTAACAATTGTTTGTTACATATTAAATTTATTGGAAAGATAAAGTGTGTGAAGAAAAAAAAAAAAGGAAATTATTAGTGGATTAAAATGAGGGTATAATAGGAAAAAAAATGTGCAAAAATACACTTTGCTATTTTTGTGTCAATTAAAATTCTAAAACGACACTTAAAAAGAAGGAAAATTCTATGGTGAAGTCATGAAAATGACTTTTTTAGTAAAGTTAACACTATAACATCAAAAATGTAATGAGTAACACCCCACTGTTTGTACAGTGACATCAAAAGTTCAGTCCTCATAGTATCGTCAATTCATCAGATATATAAGACTATACTTAATCTAATTTTATCATACCTTATTATAAGCGTAACACCCCACAAAGTGTAACACTTAAGACTATCACATAATATCATCAACTTTGTTTGCATGTTAAAGATTCCAACGATAAAATAGTACCTGTAAGTCTAAGATGTTGCAAACATTACTAGATGAATTACTATTGATCATTAATCAATAATTAACAATTTAAAAATGAATCAAATATTAAGATCAAAATTAACTTTTTCAAAAAAGTCAGTTTTCTGACTGAACCGTAGAAGCTCCCTAAAAAGAAACGGAGGGAGTATTGTTTTTTTTTTTCCAGTGTCATTTGTGGTGGCCAAGACATGTCACAAAATGTTTTTGACGACATATGTGCGTATGACTCAAGCTTGCTGCAAATTCTTTGTATGAGCTTTTTGTGTCATTGTGTTCGCTTTTGGCCCCCATAAAAACTTGTTATTCTTGTTGTTTTTTTCCTGTGAGATTCTCTCATCCAATTGTTTGGTTTCTCCAATCCAGATTGTGCTGATTGTATAGCTTATAGGTCTTTTCTTCTTTCTTGATACATCCCTCATTTCATGGAGAACAAGGAAGTATACTATAGTCTCTCGCTCTTTTTCACATGCAGAATATCGAGTATTGGTAGTTACAACTTGTGAATTGCAATGACTTTTGTATTTACTTCGTCATCTTCAGATTGAATGTGCTCAATTACTTGTTGTTTACTATGATAATCAAAGTTCCCTGTATAGTTGCCAATCTCTTTTTCCATGAACGTACGAAATATTTAGAAAATAATTGACACGTAATACGTGAGAAATTACAAGTCGACATCAAGAAGTTGCTTCACCATAGTTTACATGACAACATTTAATGGCGGTTAGGGGTTCCCAGATTCTATGGAATGTTAGTTAGAATTAGTTAATTGCCGTTGCTTGTAGTGCAAGCTATTGTACTCTACACTAGAAGTGGCTAATTTTACCATGGTCATCAATGTAGTAGTATAAATACTTGATATACTTTCATTACAACTCAAGGAAAAATCATTTTTAACTATCTCATTCTCAACTTCTTTGATCACGAGTTTTCTTCGTAATACTTAAAACTAATAACATGGTTAGTTTAGACCCTCTTGGAAGAACAAGATTTCAAGTCATGTTCTCATAGGCATCATAATGTAAAATTGGTTGTTACGGTCTTTGGTCATTGAATTGAAAAGTCCATTAAATCCTTTCTATCCTAACTTTTGTCGGTTTGTTATTGTGGACGTGGTTGGTTGGTCATTGTTGTTGTAAAAAGTTGAAGGCCCACACAAGTATAATGGGGTGTAATTTGGTTGTTACTATATAGTCTATAAAGCATGACCGTCATTCATACGACGACTTGTATTTTTGAAAATATATAATAATTTCACTGAATTATGAATTAACTAATGTTATTTCATTGACTAAGAATAGTATAACCTATTCATAGTCATACAAGACTAAGTCACTTGGACATGAGTCACACAAACCTGAATATTGCAAGTTTGCATTTGGGTTTGGAAGATAATATTAACAAGATAAATTAGTGTGTCTTCTTTTATCAGCATTTTATTCTGTTCTAAGAGTGCTTCTTGAGGTAAATTCCATAAATTGCTAAATGTATCTAATTTAATTTACTCACCTAAGTATACTTTTTCTAAGCACTGATTTTAAGTATTTTTTCGAATTCTCTTTCTTAATTCTTTTAACATTTGTGTTTAACCTAACATATTTTTTCTTAAATCTTCCATTCTCACAACAATCCTTCTTTTCCATTCAAAAAATTCTGAGAATCCGTTTGAGTTTAATTCCTGCTTTAAATGTTCTTTAATGCATGCATGGGTTAAGTTTCAAAATAAACACGTGGTTTAATTAATTCATATTATAATTTGTATTTTTGGCCTCTTTGTAGGTCTTTCTAGCTGCCACCTCCACTATATCATCACTAACTGCTCCTTTGTTTGCAATTTTGTTTTTTCTCTTCCAATCACCTATAAATTTGTTATGTTATATGTTCTTATTGCTTGAAGAGTTTTCAAAATCTTTTTCTTCTCTCTTTATATATAAACCAAAAATTATGTTCTTATTGCTTGTAGAGTTTTCAAAATCTTTCTCTTGAAGGACTCTTTTCCTTTTCTTCCTATTCTTTTACACAAGTTATTAATGTATATTACTGAAATCACTGATTTGTAACTACTTTTCCTTTCCAATTTATTAATACAGATAGCGAGTTTATTAGCGGAAAACACACACTAATATATATTGATAATATTAGTTCAATAGTTTTATTTTTTTCAAGTAACCTAGGATTTAAAATTCACTTTTATGGTAAATAAATGAGGTATCTAGGGTTCCAATCTCGACCCTTGTATATTACAATGCATTGTCTCTGTTAAATGAGTTATGTTCACGATCAATATCTTTTTATCATGTACATATTTTACAAACTAATTGTTGGATTCCATGTTTAATTTTGATGTAAACTTGAATCTTTTATGTCATATAGATTTTCTTTTTAGAGGATACCATATTAGATTATTCATGTAAAGTGTAAACTTCTACAAAAATTAGAAATTATTCTTGGTCAAATTTTTTTTCCAAATTATTTGATATGTCGTCTAATAAATATGCTTAAAACATGCATTAATGATTATTATTTTTTCTCTTAAATTTTGATTAATTGATCAGTATAGTTTGATCACTTTTTGTATATAAGCATCATATTTTGATATATATATATATATATATATATATATATATATATATATATATATATATATAATGCATATTATCATTTAATTAGGCCTAGATAATGTAGTATTGACTTTTAGTCAACCATAAATCTTGGTTAAAGGCATGTATTGGAAAAACTGATAAAGAGGTGTGTAAGGGAAAGACTTTTAGTAGTTTTTGTTAAGTCAATTGGCAATATGTCTATATAAGTATAGAACAAATAATGACTATATATAATGTGATGTTCATGAAAGCAAATGCTAGCTAACTAGGTGAGTACACGTAGCATGCATGTTGTCCTATTATTGCAAGTTGATACAATGATAGAACATAAGACATGAGTATGAAGCAGCCGCCTTTGATTTCCCATACTCAATTTTCCATATAGTTTTAAAATATCAATCAGTAATTAAATATTATTATTTCCATCAAAGGTTGTTAATCCACATTTCTCGTGTTTGTTCATTAAAAATACAAAGAAAATTTGCAATTAGTAATAGAAAGTAGCTAGGTTACAACTGCGCAAAAAAATAATTATCTTTAATGAAATAATGAAAAGATTGAAGGGAAGGGAAATACCCCGATCTAAAGGTGTATCTTATTATATTTGTTTATCATTTTTATTTTATTTTTTTTGGTCAAGTTTGTTTATCATTTTCTATTAATATAAGATATAATATTTACTTAAAATAATAAGAGTCCACTTTTGAGTTATTTTTGAGATATTTATATTAAATGCACTTGATTATTAATTCTGTTTGTTAATTTTAGTTACAGAAAAATGGAGATGGTAAATGCATACTCAGTGACATCTCCATCACAATTGCAAGCACATGAGGTTCACCAATTATCATGCCCTACTCCTCAACGTCGAGACCCTTCCCTTCACCTATTACAAGATAAAAGTTTGATCTCTCTCTAGTTATCTTTATTTTTCTTTATTTTTTTATAGAATGAGGAAAGTTTGATCTCTATCCGAATACATATTAATTTTTATGTATCTCTTACACATGCATTCAATTAAATTGCGATAATTAAATATTTGTAGAGATAGTTGCATGAGTGATTTTAATGGATATGTGTAAAAAGTTTTACAAATTATATATATATCACCTAACATATCACCTATTAATCTTATTAGTTTTTTTTTATGTAAAATATATCATTTGTTATTAAAGAAAGTTTGATCTCTCTCGTTCTTTTTTGTGTCTCTCGTATTTTTCTCCCATCTTTCTCATCCCCCTCTTCTTCTTATCTCTTTCACTACTAGAAAAATAAAATTAGTTACAAAAATTATAAACGACTTCATGTTTTTCCTCTCTAAATTCTCCTCGATAATTTATGTTTTGTTAGTTCTCTCTTCTCTTCTCTTTTTCTTTTCCTTTATCCCTCATCCTCTCTCTCTACCTTTTTTTTTTGTGCAAATTTTCTCTCTACTTTATTAATAGTTACATTCATAGACAACATAAATGGTATTATAGTAAAATTTACATTATTTTGTTCTTGTTTTCTGTTTCCTATCAAGTACATGACAACTATTATTAAATAACTTAAAAGGTTTGTCATGTTTTGTTATGTTCGGTGCTTATTTTGTTATAAATTTAACGGACTTATATTTTTTATGAGTTAATATGTTTAGTGTTTGTTTTATTTAGTAATAACAAAAATAGATTTTTAATGAATTTATTTTATAAAACCTACTTTCACTAAAAGTAAATTAAATGTAAAGTGGAGACATGATCGTACTTAAGAACATTCATACATGTCAAAGTAAATTATGTACTTATGAAATCAACTTTACCTCTACAAAATGGCCTTTCAGAAAGGAAAAAAAAAAAAAGCACATTACCTATACAAAATGAAACGAAACATACACTTATACATATTGTGCTATGTTGTTACTTTTAAACTCTCTTTTAATTTCTTCAGGGAAATATTTGGATCAATGTGTACCCCTTTATAAAAAAGCACTAGAAGGTGATTGGAATGCATCCAAGGGTATGATAGATGGAGACATTGAACTCCTAAACGCTGCAATAACAAAGGATCATGGTACACTATTACATGTTGCAGCAGAAACAAATCATACTCATTTTGTAGAGGAGCTGGTGAATCTACTTAACCCAAAAGACTTAGAACTACAAAACAATAAAGGGAACACAACATTGTGTTTAGCTGCTGTATCTGGAAACCTACAAATTGTTATTATATTGACCACGAAAAATGGATGTCTACCACATATTCGAGGTGCTCAAGGAATGACCCCTCTTACTATGGCTGCTTTTTATGGAAGAAATGACATTGCAAGACATCTATACGACTATACTGTAGACATATTGGAAGAGGAGGAATGGAATGCATTGTTCTTCATTTGCATAAACAATGATTTGTATGGTAAGTAAATTAATTGTCCATAATTAAGATATACAAATCAGATTAACATTTTTAAAATTGAAGCACCAGAACGGAGAGTTAGTCTCTTACATACGTGATAAAAGATTGCAGAGACCTTTTATATGTTGAGACGTGTGTTCGAATTTGTGATTCTCTATTTCTCAATACTCAATGCGCATGAGTTTGTCATTGGCTCTTTAGAGCATCTCCAATGATAGTCTTACTAAGAGGTAGTTCAAGTCGATAATTCACTCCATTTTTAATGTTAATGTTTAATAAATACTCATTCATTCTAACCCAACAATTTTTAAAATAATTATTAAATGGCTTCTACTGATAATTTTACATTATTACATTTTAACAATAATTAATTATTTTTTAAAATATGATGAAAGAATTTGAATAAAATATGCAATGGAACCAACATTTATGAAAGAGAAAGACGATGTTTATTGAAGTCTTGCATGTCAACATTTATGCATATCATGAAATCTCTATGATACCCTCTTTGGAGATGTTGTTAATGATATAGATCTGATTTATTGTGACAATAAAACAAAAGTCAACTTCAAGTCATCATAGTACATACATTATTTTCTCATGGTTGAATGTTTCATGGTCAAATATGTTTCTTATATCTTAAGTTTTTTATCATGTAGTTTAGCATATAGAAATTCATCCTCTTTCAAAATTCACCCCAATGGCTAGAACTTCAACATTTTCTATATCTTAATCTACCTTTAATATTTCCTAAATTAGTACTACATATCTTATAAAAAAAAAATAAAAAAAAAGTAGCACATACACTAAATGAATATGTTTTTTCTATGTTTTTTAGGCTAAATTAAAAAGAATACAATGAGTATATAAGAGCACAATCAAACTTATGGCGATCCACACAGTTTATTGTGAACAACAAAAAATAAAAGTTAGAATTAACATGTTGATGTCTTTTATTATTACCTGTAATTGCACTCCTAGCAATTTTTGGGAAATTTTTGCAGATTTAGCTTTGCAAATGTTACAAAAACAATCAACACTGGCATTGGTCCGAAATAGGAACAATGAGACAGGCTTACACATCTTGGCTCGAAAGCCTTCTGATCTTAGTAAGTCTTTACAATCACCCTGCTAATTTAGAAAACTAAGAAATCATGTTCATGTTCTCTTGTTATATATTTTTTCTATACACTCTGCTCTAGCCATTGATCAAATTCTTATAATTTTGTATGCCTTCAATGGGATAAAATATGTTTTGATCCAATAAAATATTTTCTTTTGAATTCCTCTTCTAAATTTTGAAACCATTATTTTTATTAGATATGGACAAAAACAACCAAAAAAAACTTAATCGAATTGCTGAACTGAACCAAAACAAACCAAAAAACACCGAACCACATTACTAACAATTCTAGAACTGAACTGAAACAGTTCGGTTCAGTTCATGATTTATCAATTTGGTTCGAAACAATTCGGTTCGGTTTTAAAAACTTCTAAAATTCAATTTCGTTTGGTTTTTTTATAGTTTTTTCAACGGTATGAATAATAGCAATTCGGTTTGGTTTGAAATAGTTTAGTTTCAAACAGTTCGGTTCGGTTCAAAATACAAACAGTTCGATTTGATTTACTTATTTTGACTTTAGCAATCAATTCAGTTTTCATCCTGAACCGAACCATGCTCACCCCAAGTTTTTAGTCACTACCAAAGAAAATAATTTTTTGTGGCCACCAGCATAATGGTCATTTTTCAGTGATAAAAATAAACAATACTTTCAATTATTTTGAATAATCAATATTTTCTCAAGTGTGAAATGAAAACCTAACTTTTTTTTTTGGGTAAGAAACTTTGTTAATTTTATGGGATTCAAAATCATATTTATCACATGTTATAACTTACCTCTTAGTCATGAATAATTCAACACATAATTAACCAATCAAATTATGTATGTAGGCATGCAGAGTACAAGTCCATTTCTAGAACTTGTTAGATGTCTTTGGGGCACACTTCTCAATCATGGATGTACAGAAACACATAGGACAATCATAAATCAACCATCAAAAATAACATTTGATGCTACAAAAGTTGGAAATTTTCACTTTGTGGCTGAGCTTTTGAGGTCTGAACCTGATTTAATAAGGGAAGTGGATGACAAAAACCGAAGCATATTTCACATTGCTGTTCAACATTGTCATTCAAGCATCTTTAGTCTAATACATGAGTTAGGCTCCTTCAAAGATTCAATTATAGATCTTGAGGATGATGAAAAAAACAACATATTACATTATGCTGCAAAATTAGCACCTCCTTCTCAACTTAACTTAATTTCAGGAGCAGCTCTTCAAATGACACATGAAATACTCTGGTTTGAGGTACATCTCCTACCATTTCACCATACATATGTCATATAATATCCTATGAATAACTAATATAGACACGAACACAAGATGCAATACTAACACTGACACCGACTGACCCATCGACATTAGTATACAAATAATTTAAGACAATAGGAGCAATGGGATGTAATTACATGTGACGATGTCGGATGCTAACTTATAGTAGACATCATACCTATCTTATGTGAAAGCCTTAACCGGGGCCGGTCCAAGGGCCAAACATCAAAGCTAGGGTATTAAGCTTCAAAATTTAGCTATAAGTATATAATAGGATAAATCAATTATATATTTATGCGCCCAACTCAGTTAATTACTATATTTTTTTTATTAAGTAGCCTAGTGGTGGAGACTCACAATTTAAATGTGTAGGAGTGGGGAGTCTGAGGTTTGAAACCTGACCCCTACATATTATTGTCCTTGCAGCTACCAATTGAGTTGTGTTTACAAGACATTCAATTAGACCTAGACGCATAGTGATATTTTTTATTTTAACATGTTTCGCCATAAATAAAAAATAAAAAAATTTAAGACCTCTAAACATGTTGAGCTGATCCTTACCTTATATATACATTATATTTGACATTGTAGGAAGTTAAAGACTTAATGTCCCCAATAGAAATAAAGAAGAAAAATTCTAATGGCAAAACTCCTGATGAGATATTTGCTGAGGAACATAAAGAGCTACTAACAGAGGCAGAATCATGGATTGAGAGCATAGCTAATTACTGTATCCTAATTTCAACACTCATTTCCACTGGAGTTTTTACAGCAACATTTAACATACCTGGTGGATTCAACAAAAATACAGGAACACCAAACTATTTACAAAAACAAGCATTTCTTATATTTGCAGTATCAAATGCAACTGCACTAATATCATCTTCAATTTCAATGCTGATTTTCTTGTCTATCATCATCTCAAGTTATGCTGAATATGAATATTTCAAGTCACTTCCTTCCAAGTTGCTATGTGGACTGATTGCACAAATCATTTCCATCACAAGCATGATGATAGCATTTAGTGTGTCTTTTTTCATAACATATTTCCATGGTTTGATGTCATGGGTTCCATATTTTATTTCTGTTTTTGCATTTGTTCCTATAGTTTTATTCAAAGTTCTTGTATTTCCACTTTGGTCTGATATTATCCGATCTTCTTATTTTTGTATGTCCCTATTTCAACCTAGAAAAAAAATGCTTAACTAGCTGGGAAAATAGAGGCAATGTAAATTATAGTTTAGTTTATATAGAAGTTATAATTGTATGAAATCTTCTTGAGATTAAGCATGTTAACAAGGACAAAATTCTGAATGATGGTTGACGTATTTGTATTACACTTATGATCAGGTCAAAAAAAAAGTGCTATTGTTTTTCTTCAAATTTTTAAGTGAACTTCATCTATGAATTTCATTAGAAATAATGTCTTAGAATTTGAGTTAGTCTAACTCAATCTCACAAAACTCCTACTTATAAACACCATGTCCATCATGCTCTGGACTGAATATCTGAACTGTGGCCCAAGTAGCTTGATATTGGAAACTTGATAGTTGGTGCCCATAAGAGCTTTGATAGGCTTTGATACTATCTTAGAATTTAAGTTTGGCATAACTTAACTTTACAAAACCGGTTCGTGAGGTGAGAATTGTTCTCACTTATTAACACTTGTTATTGTCATACCACTTTCAATGAGGGACTCTTAATGGTCTTCAATATTGCCTTCACTCGCAGTCAAATATTTAAAGACTAAGACAACTTGAATAACTCAAGTGGTTTAAGTTAAGATTTGTCTCTAATTAAAAAAGAAAAACTAAACTTTAAATAATTTCTGACAGAAATAAATGAGGACACATCAAGTCTTTAGTCAAAATTCGGCCACAAATTGTTGCCTCTGTTCTGTTTTATAATCATGTGAATCTCATTCTCCATATTTGGTGAAATGCATTTTCAATTTATATTTGTCTTTCAAAAAAATAAAAATAATAACATTCAAACAGATGTACTAGAAAGGGTCGCTCACGATCATCCTGATATACAATCTGATGCAAAATGTTACTCTTCCTATACCTACCAACTGTTTTATCATGAAGCAATTAACATTGTTCAATCGTTTATGTGCATACATTAACATTACTCGACCACTACAGAGGTGTACCACCACCATCAGACATTAGAGATGCAGCAGCAGCTGCAGCCGTAGGAACAACACCAGTTGAAACGCCTGGTTTGGACAGATGGAGAAGCCTGAGAAATTGACACCAAAGAGTTGCATATCAGTGATGAAATTCAATATGAAGGAACAAACCAAAAACATGATTTGCCACTACAGACTTGAAAAGTGTGGCCAGTCAGTGATAACCGGTAACCAATTCTAACAAAACAAATGAACCATCAATATGAAATCCTTCACTTTAGTCCCTAAAGTATATGAAAAGCCATCATGTTAGTTCCTAACATCTTAATAAAAGGGACAAAGTGACGGATTTCATACATTTAGGGACTACTTATTACATTTTATATACTTTAGAGACTAAATTGGAGAGAGTGGTAGTTTTAGGAACTAAATTGATGGTTATTCTCAAGGTGAGTAAATGATTTGCAGTATGGATCGAGAAATGTACAATTGAGAAGAGAATATAAGATTCTTACGGGGCAAGGTATTCACAAAAGGATTGCACAGCAGCAGCAACTTCAGCATAGTTTTCATCAGAAGCAGGCGCTGTTACTTCAACCATCTGTATGCCAGGTGTTACTGGCACGGCCTCGTCAGTCGCATGCAGCTTCAGCATTTTATTGACTGATGAAACCCTCACAGTGATTTGTGCCCCCCTATTGAATTTGAAAGAAAACCCCACCCTCAACAGCTCATGGTCTAACTTGTACCCCAGTGTATAGAACATACGAAGCACGTTCTTGCTCACTTTGCTTTCCACCATTGTCCTAACCAGAACTGAAATTTGGTCAGCACCAGCACCCCTCATTGCACCACCTACATGTCTAACAGTCCTGAAGAAGTCATCAAGCACGCGTTAAATGCATATATGCATATAGAAAGGGTTTCAACAAGTGATCGACCTGAAGTTGCGTTGATTACCATGAGGGTTCAGTTTGCTCTAGATCACATAAAAGTCGAACCTCTGAGGATACTGGGCCTATTGTGAAAAGGAATAAAATTATGATCAATTTGACAAAAGGCCTGAATATGAGATACTCACGAAAACTGCACATATACATTTTGCTCAAGAAAACTAGACGAAGACATTGGGAATTATTGAATATTTGAAACTCCATCTAGGAAAGACGCTATAAAGAATAAATCTACATATTGGAAAACCATAAATTTCTTCCATGTCATACCACAAAAAGAGTAAACAAGTAACCCTGACATACAAAACTGTGAAAGTAATCAAATCAGTTCCTCTATCAGAAAGCGAAATTGGTTATGAAATATAATTGTTTTCTCTTTTTTCAATCCAGTTCTCTCACAAGCACTCTCAGGAAATTGCTTTCTTTTAGAATTTGGGTTGGGGTAACTCAACCCTTACAAAACAGGCTTGTATGGTGATCCACCACTTATAAAAATACATTTTCAGATTTGATCTCATCTCAGACATGTAGTGCAACTAAAGCCCTTATTGTAGTGACATCTGTTTCTCTTCTTCGCAAGTGAGTTATTTTTCTTTATTTATCTCAAAACAAAGATCCTCTTTTTTTCTATATTAAATTACTTCCATATAATAATGATCAACGAAATATTGTTGGGAAGTGGCCACGTCTTAACCACAAATTGGAAGAAAACACTAACCCAGATGTGGACCATTCTTGAGGCATAATTCATGGATTCTCAATCGTTCTCTCTGAACACCGCATAGCCCTTGAAGAAGAATCTCAAGAGCCTCGACGTGCTGTAAAAGAAAACAAAATATCAACCGTCAAAGTTGTCTCGAATAGAGTCCTCCATTCATGGGTGTTTCCTCGACATGCTAATGAAATGTAACATTAATACTTCTTAATAATGTTAAAGCAGGATTCATAGATATATTGAGAAAGAAAAGATTAATTTATTCTATATATTCAATAAAAAAGTGTAATCTACTGTGCTCCAATAAGTACAAAAGGAAATAAGTAGATGCAGCTGCGAGCGATGGTAGCCATGGGACAGCAATTATATTCATATATACTGAGGCTACGCTACACAACAGCAACAGTGTGAAAAAGCATTAGACACTTTCACATCAGAGAAGATCATGTTATTTTTCAAATAAAGGCAACAACCGACTATGATCCATTCAAAGGGAAAAACACATATAGTACTACAAGGAGAAAGATGACTTGAACACAAGGTGTCCCCACATATAATTTTATAGAGATACCAAACAACAATCTTAATTGAATAATTTAGAAATCGCTAGTTTAGAAAGGTAATATTTGAATCCTTGGTAAGAAAAATTGAACATTTGTGTATGTTAAGTCTATCTTCTAATATTTGAAGACTGTATTTTGAATTCCACATGTTACATTTGAATATTTCAATGAAATGATCGAATGTCTAGTGGCAAGGAAATTTTCAAATACTGCCTTCTTATTTTATAACCATTGCTAGAGCTTAAAGAAGATCATTGTTTGCGTACCACATTATGATATCTGGGTAATCAAATACTTGGTTCAATGTGAAGCCTCCCAATACTAGATGTGGGCTCCAAATAAGTTGAAATTTTTAATTTTTAAATGATCAACCTTCCATTAGAAAAAAACATGATAAAAATACCACAACTTTGTGCGCGTAGCAACCTGAAATTTAGTGAACCTTACAACAACTACCACCACCACGCCTATTCCCATTAGGCAAAGACTACTACACGGATTGACTGATACCATAGAGTTATGTGTTAGATCCAACGGTATACCAGTAACCTTTAAATCTCACTTAATGGTTTGGCCTATAATTTTATTTGGTTTTCTGCTGCCTCTAATTATTAGACAATCCTAACAAATGCTTCTCAAGATAGGCAAATCACCTAAGATAAGATTCTACCATTTTCTCTACATAGGGGTTGCAACAACTGTCTCTTATTGATCATAATTTTAATCTTACACTGTTATGTGTAACCACTCATCCTTTGGAATATTCTCAATTCTGTGAGACTAAATTTACTTGTTGGCTTTTGACCACCCAACATTTAGTTCCATCACAACCCCCAAAGCATACCTTCCTCTTGTCCTCCCAACTTGGATAATATAGTTGACATCTCTCTATCTCCACAACACTTTGGACACAAGGTATTTAAAATGTGAGACTTGTGATGAATCTTTAATTATTGATAGAAATCTATAGTGTAAGGATAAGGATAAAAGAAGTTTGCTTCTATCCATTTTCCTCATGTTTTAAAACACCCGAAAGTGAGTTAGTGCTACTACTAGCCTTCCGCAAGGATCAAGGATAGCACTTAAAGAGGTACACCGTCATTCCTGAATACCTCAATCAATCAAAACTTAGCCACACGCTGGCCTTCCATGTTTCATAACAAAATGTCATGTCAATACAATGTTTGTGGGATGTTTAACGTATTCGTGACACCCTATTTTTTTAAATGAGAAACAAAATCCATTTCATAGGCAAGCAAAGAAAATCAATCTTTGAAGATGCATATTACAAGTTGGGACATCAGCAATGCAACATGATTTTATAGGTTCCTTGGGTATGACACTTTAAATAATAATTATCAAAACAAATTTCGAAAAATGGTTCTGCTTTTTATTTCAGAAGTGAATTTCAATATTAGGGAAACCAACACCCACAGTGTTGGGAGAACACAAATAACAAACCATAAAAAAAAAGTGACTTAAATTATGTGAAACTAGTCAGGTAGCTACTCAATAGTTGGCCGTAGTTCCTAAAGCATTTGAATTACTAGAACCTTAAAACTACAATTCATGGGTAGAATTCAAATAAACATTATCAGCATTGCAAAAAAGTGACAAAACTGAGATGTTATAGCTGTAATATGAAACATGATGTAAGATAGTACAGTAATTAGAGGTAAAGGAAGACCAAAGAAATCAATAGGCCAACCCATTAAAAGATATTTAGAAGTAAACAATCTATCAGAACTTAGCATATGATAGAAAATTACGGAATCATCGGATCCGTGTAACCAACACAAGCAGAATCAAAAAATTCTAACAGCAAAAGGCAAACATAATGGTCAAGCCAAATCAAATATTCCATAACAACCTCTATATTCTTAATAATAAGTGAAACTTCAAAGAAGATACAAACTCACTCACCTGTGTCTCTATAATTCCCTGAACCACACATTCCATATCTGCTTCTTCCACTACATTAGACAATAGATATTTTTGAATTAATTACATTGCATAATTTAAAATTTACAATTGCAACAGAACAAACCAATATTTATATAATCAAAACAGAAATGAACTCTAAATTATGAATGTGACTAGTAAAACAAAGATTACAATGATTAAAAGAAACCATGAAACAAATCAGTGTAAAAATTCAAATTAGTTCTTTGTGTTACTACAAATTCAACCATATACGATTCACCCCACAAAAATAATATTAAAATTTAAAAATGGTGTAATAATTTCAAGTAATGAATAAATTAAAGGAATACGAACATGAATGTAGTGAGTGAAGCTCAAAAGACGAACAGAAGTTCCGGTGAGGACGAGGGTGCGGCGAATAGCGAGGAATTCTTCTTTAATCTAAATTTTTTTATACAACCATGGGAATTTTCTTCTTTAATATAAAAATATAGTGAAATAAGATTTTTTTTTTTTTGACAAAATATAATGAAATAAGATTAATATAGAAATTATATACATTGAAAATTGATGAAAAGTTTAATGTTTAATCTATGAAAGTAAAAAAATGGTTGACATCATTAATCATTGTTCTTAAGACACTGGTTAGCAGAACCCAAGAATATATTACACCTACACCGTGATTTCTTCTTCAATATGAATATCAAAGAAGAGTGTTTTTTAAGCCCCATCATATCTCTTTAGCCCTATAATTACGTAATTGCCCTTGATAACATGTTCTATAAATAGTTACTGAATGTTCATTTTAAAAAATTTCAACTTTGTACTAACTTGAATATGCGCTAAACTTCCTATTTTAAATACGAGAGTAGCTTTAGAGTTACGTTTGGTTTGGCTTGCTGTTGTGTGGGCTATTTGGAACTCTCGTAATGATATTATTTTTGCGGGAGGGACTCCGACCGTCGCGCTTTTTATAGATAAGGTGAAGCTCGCTTCCTGGAAGTGGTTCCTGGTAAGAGTTCTGTCAGTCTCTGCTCCTTTTACGAGTGGGAGGCGCAACCTGTCCTGTGCTGGTTCCGGTAGAGGGTTTGGGTTGTGGGTTCTGGTCCTCAGCTGGGGTGTAGTGGTGTGTCAGCCGCTCCTGTCAGTTTGTCGAGGATGTGTTTTCTTTTTTGTTTTTGGTTTTTCTTGCCTCTCTCTCTTCTCTTTTTTAGGGTGGTTGTAGCTTGGTTTTTTTGTATATTTTTTGGAGTATCTCTCTAGGGTTCTCTTTATTGCTCTATTGTTGTACTTTTTGGGTCTTGACCCCTCATTATTTATATATTACTATTTTGCCATTCAAAAAAAGAACACCTAACTTGCGATTTTTGAGCGATTTGCTTTCTATTTTGCACTCAACTTGAATATGCTTCTAAACCTTGCGATTTTTGAGCAATTTTTTTTTTGAGTTTTCATCACAGTCAATAGAACAAATAGAGTCAGTCTTCACTCAATTGCGATCAATTAGCAGGTTTGATGGGTTTTGATGATGGTGGATAATTGGACGGTGAGGATTCGGCGTTCGCGTGGGGTGAGTGGGTTAAGATTGGTGGTTTGGTAAGGCAATCCAAGTGAAATGGTGGAGGAAGTGAGCTAGTGGATAGATGCAAGAAGATGAGATAGAAAGTTTGGATGATCTTTGTTTCTTATGTAAAACGAAAGGTTAAATGGGCAATAATCTGGTAGTTATCTATTGGAGGTAGAAAATGAAATTTTTTAAAATGAACATCCGGTAGTTATCTACCGGATGTATAAAATGGATTTTTTTTTAAAATGAACATCTGGTAGCTATCTATCGGATGTACAAAATGATTTTTTTTTTAATTGAACATCTGGTAGTTATCTATCAGACGTGTTATTGAGGGCAATTTCGTAACTTTAAAGGCTTAAAGAGGTATGAGGAGACCCTATGCAACAAGGCAGAGTGATCCATCCGGAAACCCCCCATTGTATTCAGCACAAACACGCACCATGATTCTCGAAATGCTATCACAAATATCCTTGGTGTCACTAGTGGAAAACACGAAGACCTCCCCTCTATAATAGGTCGTAACAAGAAAGCGGTCTTCTCTTACTTCAAGGAACGAATCTGGAAGAAGTGCCAATCTCGGAGCGCTCGTTCCCGATCTCGAGCCAGGAAAGAAGTTCTGATTAAATCGGTTGCCCAAGTCATTCCAATTTATTGTATGGGGGCCTTTCTCATTATTAGTTCTTTATGTGAGGAGTTAGAGAGGATGATGAATTCTTTCTATTGGGACTCTAAAAAGAATGGTCGTCGCGGTATTAATTGGATGAGATGAGAAAAGTTAACCCTCCACAAAAGTCTTGGAGGTCTAGGCTTTCGCAATATGGAATCTGTCAACCTATCAATGCTCGGTAAGCAAAGCTAGAAAATCATGACAAACATTAACTCCTTACTCACTCATATTCTCAAAGCTAAATACTTCCCTCGTATGGACTTCTTGGATGCCCCTATTGGTCATAATCCAAGCTACACATGGAGGATTCTTCAAAGTACTCAATCAATGCTTACCTTGGGTCATAGATGGAAGATTGGAGATGGTTCAAAAATAAATTTATGATCTATGCCATGGATTCGAAGCCACTGCTCCCAATAACCCTCTACTCATCCCCCCCTCTCTTGAAGAGCTTACAGTTAGTAAACTCTTGAATCTAGACTCCCTCTCATGGAATTACATGCTGGTCCAATCTATTCTTAATCCACAAGATGCTTCTGCCATAACTTCTTTTCACTTACATGTCCGTTTAATGGAAGACGCTTGTTTGTGGAATGCTTCGTCTGACGGAAAGTATATAGTAAAGTCAGACTACCGCATATGCGTCGATCTCCTCCTTTCAACCACAAATGCAATAAATCACTATCCATGGATGAACCTGTGGAAACTAAAGACTCCACATCGCGTCCGCTCATTCCTTTAGTGTCTTTCTCATCAATGCTTTCCTACACGTACAAATCTCAACACGAGAGGCATTCCATGTGACGATTCGTGTGTTATGTGTGAACCACTGGTTGAAACTCATATGCACCTTTTTTTTTGTGTTCCAAAGTTATGGAATGTTGGGATCATATTGGCATGGTAAATCAAATCTGTGAGCTGCTCCAACAAGTTAATGATTTCACTTCTATGTTGTTTGATTTTCTTAACAGGTTATCTCTATACCGACAACAAAGAGCCGTTGTGTTATGTTGATGTTTGTGGAAGAGACGAAACACAAAACTTTGGGAGGCTTCAGACACAACTTCGTCCTTCACCGTCTCGCGAGCGAAAGACACCCTTCACGAATGGAGTTGTACGCAAAGAGTAAAACCCCATGTCCCGAATGTGGAGTACCCTACCTCTTGGACAACACCACCAGCTGGTGTGATCAAATGTAATGTAGACGCTACAATATTCCACAACAACACGGTAGGATACGTCATGTGTTTCTGGAACTGTGTGGGCCACTTCTTGATGGGGAAATATGCCCACCCTCACTGCTCAGCGTCTGTCCTAGAAGCAGAAGCTATTGCATTGCTTGCAGCAATCAACACAACTATTTCACTTGGTTACCACAATGTTATGTTTGAAACAGACAGCAAGTCGCTTGCAGATGCCATAAACTCTTCTTCATCCTTCCCCAACGAGCTCGAGGAACTGCTAGTTCAGTGTAGGGCTCTTGGCTACCAACTTCAACTTTGTAGTGTCATTCATTCGGAGGCAAGCAAATATGGTCGCACATAGCATAGCTAGAGCATCCTTATCTCATCCTAGCCCCCATATCTTTTATATTGTACCACATGATGTGTACACTATAATTATTAATGAAATGCATTAATTTTGCTTTTTCAATAAATAAAAAAAAAAGATATTTGGTTTCAAAATGTAAATATTATGTGATAGGGGTGTTAAAAAAATGTCATAGGGGTGTTCAAAACCGTACCAATCCAATAAACAACTGTAAACCGAGCCAACCAAAACCGAAAAAATTGCAAAAAAATGTATTTGGTTTCGATGTGTTCAGGGCAATTTTTCACTCAACCCAATAGAGTGCTATGAAGGTTTTTGAAGGCAAGCATCAATGGATTCTTCATGTAAAATATTTAAATTCAAAGAAGAAACTGACAAAAAAAAAATTGTAAGTTAGAAGACATGTTATATTCATGCAACCTAGGAGTTAGTTTATTATTTGTTTATATACCGTAAAATCAAACCCCATACAAAAGAGTTCATTTTCGCTCGAGAGGACTACGCCCTTTTAAAGACTCAAATCAAACATATATCTTATACTTAACATAGTTTTGTAACATCCAATTGTTTGACTTAAAAAAAAATCTCTAACAACCATACTTCTTGCCTCTAAAAAAAGAAAAGAAAAGAAAAAGCATGGTTTTTCTTATTTTTATTGTATGAATCCGTAACAACCAAAGTATGAACACATATAAGGGGATGATGGTATTAGAAGAATAAAAAGGTCTACTAGCCTAATGTAAGAAATTAGCCCATTAATTAGTTGGATCCGTTGGCTTATAAAAGGGCATAAGAGTTGGTGATTCGAACCACAACCAACCAATCAAACCCACAAAAAGCAATTAAGTAAATTGCACTTATCTATCTATCTATCTCGTTTTAAATTTCAATTGTCACAACTTGTCCATAAAACTGGTGTCCATTGCTCCAACAGAGCTTCTCAAACCCCACTACCATCAATTGTATTGGGCCAACAAAGACATAATTAACTGGGTTGACTACAAGTTCTACAATCAGGCTGTGTCCAGCGCGGATGAATTGGTAAATCTCTATAATAAGTTGCTTAATGAATACGGTACCGATGTTAAACTCTTGGCAGGAGTCAGCACTGATCCAGATAGTGACACTAACATGACACGAGATGTCGTCTTCATTAAGGGTTGCAAATCCCTCCTCGAAAGCAAATTACTCCCTGCTATTTTTAAAGCAGATTTGTGTTTGTAATTGTCTCTCTCGCAAGCTAGCATACTTCTTATAGGTTTCCTTCAACATGCTCAATGAGCTCTTGATCACATCAGATATAATAACAACTTGATGTTAAAAAAACATTCTTTCATGGAGACTTAAAGGAAGAAATCTATATGGAATAACCTGAAGGTTGCATTGAACCAGGCAAAGAACACCTTGTGTGTCGCCTGAAGATTGTCTTGTGTTAAAGAGGGAGATTGAAAGGCTGCTTAGGGAAGTATAGCTACAACGATATGTCAATGGTGGTTATGAGCATGATCAAAGCCGAGACCTGGGGGAACCCCAAAGCCCGGCCTCTAAGAAGGGAAAAGAACAGGAAGGGTCCAGTCACAAGGCGGAAGAATCTCCCAGGCACACCATCAACAACACTATATCAGGGGGGGTTTGCAGGAGGAGGCGAATCCAGTTCATCTTGAAAATGGTACGCCTGTCAAGTAATGTTTGTTGATATCTCTCGACCAGAGAGTTCAGCTGCAGTCGACCCCGAGATTTCTTTTTCAAGTAAGGATCTTGTGGTCGTCCTTCCCTGTGAGGACGACCCATGGTGATTAGCGTACAACTATTAGGCTAATACGTAAGTAGAGTCGTCATCAACCCAAGAAGTTCGGCTGATATATTGTATTATGACGCCTTTGAAAGGATTAACATAGACTATAAAAATTTTCAACCATTTAAGGGGTCACTAGTAGGATTTGTAGGAGAACAGGTGCAAATTAAGGGGTACGTCTGCATCAAGACAATATTTGGTGAGGGACAGAGCGCTAACATGGTTAGAGTTAGATGTTTAGTGGTTAAGACCCCAGCATCCTACAACATAATCATGGGGCGCCCTATCAACCCTCCACTTGACTATAATAATTGAATCCCCGATCATGTTTCATTCGTAAGGATCCATTGAAAAGGAAATCTTTATTGTTTTGTCCGCTGCGTATACTCTTTTATACGATTTCCCTTCAATTGATCTCTTTCTATTATAATGACTATTTGCATGTAAGTCTTTCAAAAGTTTATTATTTATTTTTTGAAATAATAGTTTTTATTTTTTTAGAGAAAAAAAATAATCTTTTGTTATTATTGATAAAGTTCATGTCCTATTCTGTTTTCTGGAAATGATGTCTCAGCTTTTTGAGGAAATATAATATTTTGTACTTGCTCGGTTTTAAATTGTTTGGTGTAAAAGATAAAAGTTGAAGCAGTCAAGTCAATTTATTTTTGAAGTACGTTAAAAAGAAATGATTCTATGAAGTCTTTGAATTATTTAGACACGTCTTGATACTAATAACCTTGTATATGTTTGGTGTTGTGAAATTTCTTGTAGTGCAAGGTATTCACCATACACAAATAATTGAAATCAATGGAGATCTTCTTGATGTAGCAACAAACACTCCACAAAAAATAACAATAGTTACATATATTAGCTTTTCGAACACATCAATGCATCAACCTTGTCAATCTGCTTTTAATGAATTCTTGAGGAGTGTTCCTGTTGCTTTTAAGGTTGCCTTTGACCCTGAGGCTGCTCTAAGATGGATGAAGAGCATCGAGAATATTCTCACAATTATTGAGTGCACTAATACACAAAAAGTTCGGTTTTCTGCCTAGTTTAACGATGAAGATGAAATTTGGTGGAAGAATTTTCAAGTTTGTTGTGATCAACAAGGAAAATTTTGTGTCGAAATTCTTTCGAGTTGATCTTCAAGACAAGAAATAAGCTGTTTTCTAATCCCTAAATCAAGCAACTGTGCTTGTTGGAAAGTATGCTACTAAATTCGAGGAACTGTCTCGTTTTAATCATCCTTACCGTAATGCTAACAGTGATCATTCAAAGTGATTGAAGCTCGTGAATGGACTTCGTTCAGAGATCTTATATGTAGTTGTGACTTTAGAGGTGGATAATTTTGTGGAAGAGAACGTTGTTTGAGGGTCTGCGAATCCAAGGGTCCCATGGAATTCATAAAACACTTGATTTTCCTTCTCTATGAAAAAAAACTATTAATATATGCTCCGACTTTATATAAATACAAGAAGAGATTGCAAGGTAAAACTAGCTCACAAACAATATCACAATGAAATAAAATACTTAGAAAGAGAAAATAAGATAACCACCACTTCACCTAAAAGAGTGATTATTTCTAAAAGCTCTTCACATAATAGTCTTAAACAATCAAATCAACAAACCATTCATAGTAGAGACATCAATCACATGTATGACAAGCATCAATCCCTGATATGTAGATGTTCAATTATTAGAACCATGGTCGGTTTTTTTACTGACATCGTCGAATACTGTATAGTGAGGAGGGTCACGAAATGGAATTATAATCAAACTTCTTATCACCGAACTGAACTTTGCTTTCTCCAGTTTTGTGGCCGCATCTGCGAAACCACAAATTGCTTGTATGAATGTGAAATAAAGAGCCAAAAGAGCACCTAATGTAGAAAGTCCCACAGCCCAACTTGTTAAATAGTTATGAACAAGTGAAGCTCTGAATCTCGCACGCCAACAACCTAAATACTCATTCGCCTCATTCACAACTTTGTACAAATATGACTCATTCATATCAGGAACTATTTCTTTAGCTATGTTGTTGATTAATTCCGCGACGTGTTCATCACTCCCTAAAGAATGATGAATAACCCCTTTATAATGAAGAGCAGAAACATCATTCGCTGAATTTATGAGTCTGTTTAAGAAAAACATGTAAGTTGTCATGTCTGGATTGCATCTCTTGTGACATTTTTCAAATGCAACTATGTTGCGAAAAACAGTACCTCTGTGATCACCAATGTACAAAGGTGGAATAGTTAGTTCCTTTACCATAATTCCCCATTTTTTTCCAAAGCTTATATCCATCAATTCTCTACTCTCACAGGCTTTAATTTTCACACCCCCTTCTTTTAGTTCTGTTATTGAATGAATCATCTGGCTTTGACATCCTCTTGGTTCTTCGCCAATGAGTTTCGGTCTTATGTTGTATCTAAGAAGATCAAGAACATGTTCTATTTTGAACTTGTAAGATGTTTGGCATTCAGGGGTTTTTCGTGATTCGGATTGAAGCAATTGGTAGAAGAATTTGAAAGAAAGATTGTAGAAACTCATTTGTGGATGAAGACTATTGTTTTTATCGGTTAGCTCGAAAAGTTTTGTTAAAACAAACATTGGAAGTTGGTTTTCAAGCATTATCATCTCGCGACGAATGGTTGGTAACATCCATCTACTAAGAGAAGGAACATGTTTGAATTCGTTATCAGATAAATCCCTCAAGAGTTGAATGATGAAAGAACCATCAACCAACATCATCTTTAGAAACTCATCACTGCTTAATTTGATTTCACCCTTGTAACAGCTTCGAGCATTAATTTCTTCTTTCTCAAGAAACTTGCAAGCCTCTTCTAATTTGGCTCCATTTGCACCGTTTGGATCGAAGAGACGTTGAAAAAACTTGTTTTTCAGAACTTCCATTTCTTGCAAGTGTTGTGATCCATAATGGTAAGGACCTATTGAGATATTGCTAGGTATGTAGGCTTTTGGTTCAACATGTAACATATTTGGTGGGACTCTATATATGCATACACTCTCATTTTTTTCTTCAGGGTTTATACTTTTCAACTCTTTCTCAATAAGGCCTCTCCAATATTTTGAACTTCTCACGGCAGTGCCATGAAATTTTCTTTTGATGAGTTTCTGAAAAGTAAAACTCATGAGCTTATTGCAACTCATAGCTGGAAAATTGAGAGAGCAAGAGAGGTAACAAGTTCTCTTGTCATCTTGATACTAGAAAAATCATGGCTATTTAATTTGCAATGGGTCAATATTTAATATTGAAGTCAACTTTTGTTATACAAAGTAAAACGTACAAAGATTTTACATATAATTTTTTATGATGCTCAAGTCTCCTATTTAAATTTATCTTTCATTCTTAAGAAAAAAAGTCTCCTATTTATACTTGGTCAGCAAAATAAAAAGTCACCTATTTAAATTATTATAATTGTACCCCTCAAAAATATATTATTATAATCGTAGTCATTAAACCAACCATATATTTTCCAGCTGATATTGTACCAACCATAATATATCACCTTAATTACCAAGGTGATATTGTACCAACCATATTATTATAATCGTAGTCAGTAAACCAACCATCTAGAGTGTAAAGGTGATATTGTACTAAAAAAAATTAATAGTTTAAAGGGGATAGATTGTTTGTTCAAAGCAATTTGCACATCACAAACAATGAAAAGAATGATAGTTATATAACATCACAACTTTTTCTATTTATTTTTTTATTAATCTTTTGTGGCAATTTCAAGGGTTTTCATTTGTTGTCTATACAAAGTTGTTTTGAACCGACACTCCACCACCTTTAAACTCTAAAAATAATTAGAAGATCATTTCTCCCTAAATATATTACAAGCCCATCATCTTTCGTTTTTATTTTTTTTACAAAACCCAATTTGGGTATAAAAATAAATGGGTTAATAGGTCTTTACTCCCCTGTAATATAGGTCATTTTCGGTTTTCTTTCCTGTAAAATATTTTTTTTGATTTACCCCCTGTAAAATATTTTTGTTTTGATTTACCCCCCTAATAGGTCAAACAAAAACGAAAATTTTTTGAAAAAAAAAATAAAATTGGTTTTTGTTTGGCCTATTAGGGGGT
>Ga0315913_1001250_pt1 | contig 27333 bp, 11 predicted proteins | sample MpolsnodulesMG_FD_207736 | JGI IMG/M metagenome (GOLD analysis project Ga0315913, IMG submission 207736) | Medicago polymorpha root nodule microbial communities from Los Angeles, California, United States - small nodules | ecosystem: Host-associated > Plants > Roots > Nodule | place: USA...
AGTTCCAAACTTTAAACGGTTCGGTTCGGTTATTCTGAACCATTTCAACACTTTGGTTCAGTTCGGTTCGGGTAATATGGTTAACCGAACCATGCCCAGCCCTAGTTACATCACATGTTTTATCTTAACTTCTTTCAAGACTTGTTGCAATATGTGAATTGGTCGAGTAGTAGCCAAGTCACAGATATTACTCTTGCTTTTATCATCTTTAATCTCAATGCTATTTGATTTGTTAGAAATCAAATCAGCTTTGAGAATATGATTATGTCTTTTCAGCAAATTTGTATTAATATTTCTGCATCTATTCATTTAGGAGGGAATGCATGAAAGGGGTTCATATTTAACTCCAAATATGATTTTCAAGCAATCAAAGCCCAGTCATCTGAGGCCTGCTCCAAAATAGAGGTCAAGGGGAAGATTATACCGATGGAGCACCTATAGGAGCTCCTGATCATGCTTCAACAAGAGGGATCTTTAGAAATCATGATGATCACGTTGTTTATGCTGAATTACTAGCTGCTATGAAAGCCATTGAAATAGCTAAGGAGAGAAATTAGAATTTCATTTAGCTTGAATGTGACTGATTATGGACGCTTCTAAGAATCATCATATTGCTCCATGGAAGTTGTTCACTAGATAGTCTAATTGTATAGAGAAAGTAATCATTGTGCATACAAGATTTAGTATTGTTAACTTAGGGGATCATTGGTGGGATCATGTTCATTCTTTTATTGACGAGGATTTATTTAGAAATAGGATAGGATGATTTTGCCATGCTATAGATTTGACTGATCCCAGGTTGTAACTGCATGCAGTAAAAGCTTTGGACCGTTCGATAAAAAATTAACGGTTGAGATCAAAATTATGTGAGGTGTTACACGGGAATGACGTTTCCTCAATGTGTCAATATAGTTGGAATGTCTGATATTCACATATGATGCTTTTGCATCATACTAGTGTTTCTATAAAAAAATAAAAAACACCTTATTACTTATTATATCATATTCAACTTAACACATTGTCAACGAAAATAAGTCTAAAATTCATTGATGGAGAAAAAATTGAAGTTTTAAAATTGAGAGAAAATAAATTTTCAAATTTAAATAAAAATGAGAGAGCTAAAGTCGTGAATGGAGAAAAAGAACCTTAAGTTTTAAATAATACAATCATGATATTTGGACATCATATTTTTTTTAGGCTCATTCAACACCCCTTTTTATTTTCATCTCTTTATTCCTATCACATGATCAACCTATTATATACATCCTCACATCAATCTCTTTATCTTTCAAAGTGTATATATTCATATTGGATGTACATCAAACATTTTTTAATTGTGTATATAAATGATTTTTTTTTTGTGGTGGCCGGGGTTTGAACCCCGATCCTTACATATATTATACATTGTCCCTACCAACTGAGTTAAACTCACGAGGATGTATCTAAATGAGTCTCACATATATACATTAATTATTTATAATTTTTTTTAATAATAGCAATGCTTAATAAGCTAAGTCTCACCCATTAAAGATGGTTTAAGCAGGAATGACTTATCTCAACTGAAACCCACTCAATTTTTTTTTGCAGTAGTTACATCTCAACTCTCAAATTAAATCCCTCATTTTCTTATATTTTTATTTCTCTTTTATGTTTGATGGTTAAAATACAACAATTAAAGGAATTTGAGAAAACTTCAATTGAGAGAATCACTGGACCATCATCTTTATAGTTTATACATCAAAGTCAATCACTGATGTCAAAATCAATGATGACATGAAATTACCCATTATCTTATAGTTCACTCACACAATAATGCAATGTTGGATATAACCCCATAAATCCAATCAATCATGTGTTATATACAAATTACAACATACTGTGTATGACAAGTCAATAAAAGTAACAAAATCAACAAGTGATATCTCTTCAGAATCTCCCAACTTTAAACTAGAATTAGCTTTACTTGGTTTTGCACAGGAATAATTGTGATTCCATCACATTTCCATAATGAAGCATATGCTTCACGTGATTAATTTAATTTGGTGTTTACATTGCCTACAGTATATATTCTGCGGGGGACCACCAAGTTTCTAGATTATTCTTTTAGGGAAAATATTTGGTATACATCTATATGTGTATTTTAAACGGGGAATGAATTATCTTAGGTGTAATTTATACATTTAAAAATAAAGTGTAAAATCCTACTATTATAAGAGGAAGAAATACACGAAAACTTTTGACAAAGCGAGTTAGAGGAAGAAATATATGAGAATTTTTGATAAAGTGAGTCATAATGTTGATAAATCATACTTTACTCTTTTATGTGTAAATTACATATGAGAGAATGCATTTTCATTTAAAAGAGAAAAAGATAAGAGAAAGCGATATGATAGACATGATTTATTGATAAAATAAAATACGAAATGAGCGTAGAGAAATTTGATGTGTTCAAATATAATGACTATCTTTTTATATGAGTTTAATTTAGGCTAATAAAATATATCATTAAATGTGTTTTTGGTTTCTATAAATATACGAATTTTTCGTTTTAGTCCCTCTAAATTTTTTGTTAGACTTTTAGTCCTTAAAAAATTTTACATCACTATTTTTGATCTCTACTTTTTAGTCAACTCATGTTTAGCCTTCATATTTTTTAATAAAATTTTCTAGAAATGTGTAGAATATTATGACAATCTCTCTTAAAAAGTAGGATTTTTTTTAACAAAACATGAATTAAATATGAATTTTTAAATACCAAAAACATAAAAAAAATTATATTTAATTCATGTTTTGTTAAATTTTTTATTTTTTTGGAGAGATTGTCATAATGTTCTACCCATTTCTGAAAAATTTCATTAAAAATATGAAGGTTATACATGAGTTGACTAAAAATTTAGGGACTAAAAGTGGTTATGAAAAACTTTTTGGAGACTAAAAGTCTAACAAATTTTTTAGAGATTAAAACAAAAAATTGATATATTTATAAGGATTCAAAACATATTTAACTTTAAAATATATGAAGATTTTTTCTTGATAGAATAAAATATGAAGAATTTGAACAATGATGCAATATGTTCAAGTTTATCATTATAACTTATAAGTATAGCGTAGAAAGGAAGGGCCAGTCATATATCAAATGTTTAGCTTTTAAGTCCTTACAAAATTAGGATTAAATTTATTTTTGATCTAAAAAACATCAAAATAATTAGTTTTTAAGTTTAGTCCTTAAAAATAACACATTCACTTTTAGTTCTTATGTGAACTATTTTGAGGATTAAAATTAAAAAAGTTATTAAAATATGGACTAATTTTACAAAGTAAAATATTATGGAAGACTAGAATTTCCATTAAAATTTTATAAAATCTAAATTAAAAACATGTGTATTTATAGAGACCGAAAACATATTAAATCCTCTGAACTATATTGACTTATTTTAATTTGAAGGTTTAATGTAAAAAAGCCTCTAATATAGATCTCTTTTTTACGTCCACCCATGTCCTCAGTGAAGACTCCTCAATATTATTGACTTATTTTATTTTAGGTTTAATATAAGAACTCCTCAAAATGACCTACAATAGTTAGTTACATCAAATTAAAACACATCCTCATTTTCTCTCTCATTACACCATTGTTTTTGCAAGCGCTGCTTCACCCAATGCTTGCATCTATGAATCATTTTCTTTCTTTGTTCAAAACGAATCATCTCCTTTCAACCAAAGAGATCCTTAAATCTTTTACATCAAACATAAAAAAAAAACACCCACAACAAAAACTCATCTTTAATTTCCGTGGACGATATGCAAATGGCTGCCCAATCAATATCCATCTACTTTCTCCATTGTCACCATCTCATTGAGATCCATAGATTCCATGGCTATTGCAATCAAATTTGGCTAATCAAAGTTGGCCACTGTTATTTTATTTTAAATTTTAAACTAAAAGTATTTACTCTAACAAATATTTTTAATATTCCGGTTTTGACACATTTATTTGGTAACTGTTGTGATTTGAAAAATTAACATCACATACATCCAGTTCCAGTGACACAAAAATCTTACATTGATGTGAAATAATATAAGACAAGTTCGTCGCGAACGTATTTGAGCAATTGACAAAAGATTAGAGTAGGTTATCAATTTAGTTGGACACTATTCTTTTTTATGTCATTTGACTCTTAACTTATAAAAAATAAACAAGCACACTTGAGCATGTAGAAATATTAGTAAAATTAATTGCTTTTAACGTGAATAAATAAGGGATGACGATAAAGTTTTATGATAAAAGGAAGTGTAACCCATTATTGTAGGTCATTTACTGAGGATCGGTAGACCTTAAAAAAAGTTCAATATTAGGGGCTTCCTTAATGGTATAATTATGAAAATAAAAATCTATTTTGCATAAAAATGGTCAATTTTAACCAAACATTAAACATGTAACTTTCACTCTCTTTTTTTTTTTGAAAGGATGTAACTTTATCTTGAAATCTAAAGTATAGAGACTATATATTTTTTCAAATTGGATTTAAATTCTGGTTAACAGCGTACTTTGATACACTACGATGATAGGCACAATTCTAACTTTAGAACTCATCAAGGCCATTTTGAATGGCTTGTTATGTTTATTGTGCTTACCAATGGTCCAGTCATATTTCGGTTTCACATGAACCTAACTATTTTAGGATGTTCTAAGTAAGTTTGTTCTTATTTTGTTCGATTGTATCATTTTATATGGCCCTCCTTCTCCCACACATTTACATCATTGTGGGTTGTTATCCTTCCTTTAGTAGATTCAATTTTTTTAAGGATAATATTAAGTGTTTATGGTATGGTTTTTAACTATTTTTTTTATAATAAATTTTGAAAAATTATGAATAGTTTAGTTAAGAAGCATACGAAAAACGTCTAAGTTTTATCCTTTATTAAATTGTCCAAGAGTTCAATTTTCTCTGAAGCCAATTTGGATGGCTAATTTAGCCTTTTCATTTTTTTTTATCTTGTCAAAGTTAATCTCTTTTTATGATTTAAACTATTATATTTTTAAATTAAATAACTATAAAATATCATTGTTATAATTTACACTTTCTTTGGTCAATATTATAAGTAAAAGTTCATCTTGTCAAAACAAGTAAAAGTTCATTTTTTTTAGATTTATTGAATAGTCGGTGCATCTAATATGTATTATAGTTCAAATATATTAGTTATTCAATGAATTTGAAAAATGAATATTTGTTTTTTTTTTGAGCAAAAAAATGAATATTTGTTTATGATAATGACGAAAGGAGTATTTAACAATTAGATGTCAATCAGATCCAACCCTAAAAATGTACACCATCTAATCAAAATTTGACCAATTTCAACTCCAATTTCCAAATTATAAGTCGTTTTGGGGAAAAAAACATGTCCAAGATTTTAAGTTGCTTTACAATATCAATGAAATTAAACTTTTACATCATTGAATACACAAGTTCCAAACAAAAACTTTTATCTTTAGGTTATTAACTTGCGCCTTAAGGGCACAAGTTAACATTTCCCTTCCTATTATACCATTAACTATTTACATTACTCATTCTCCTTTCAATTATTTAATTTATTTTTCGCAAACTATTTATTAATGACAATTTTGTAAACGCAACTCATAATATATCATTCCCATATAAAATTAATTACATTTTTTAATACGTGTAAAATGTCCAAAACATCATATAATTTGGGATGGAGTGATTAGTTGTTAGTTTTAAATGCAAAAAACGAGCAGATGATCACGAAGGACCGTGTGTTCACGTTTTTTTTTTACTCAATGTATATAATTCACGTTAAGCACATGAATTAATAACTTTGTGGGATAACTTCTTGAATTGCATTTTGGTGTGATCATAATAATCCACCATCTATTGCCCTAAAAATATTATATTTATTGTTGACCTTGAGTATAAAATATTGCTAGTTAAGGCTGTAATGGTTGCGTAACACCATGATGAAGGTGGGAGTGCTTTGGCCACAATGAGTTTTGCTCAAATTTTGGCCACAAAATGTTTGACTTAAGCCATGATTAATTATACTCTGCGATATTAGGCAAGGTTGATTAAATAATTATCAAGTGGAATTTGTTTGGTGTTAGTAATTCTTTTATTAAATATAAGTTTTTTTTAATCCAAAAAACCTGTATCCGGGTCAAGGGTATTAAATATAATATATTAATTCATTCAAACAGGTAGATTCGTAAAAACAAACAAATTCTATGTCATTGAAACTAAGGATTAATCTGCGAACAAACTTATAACATCTAAATTAATAGTATAAAATAATATAATGTCTATAAATGTGATAAATTAAAGTGACTAGAATATCTTTGTCTTAGAATTTGTAGCGTTGATGCCCATTTTTTAAGTTGACAATCAACTCAACTAAAAAAATAAAAAGTGCCACGTCTAACCTTGATCGTGAATATTATGGTAGATATGATGATTTAGATGAACAATGTACATGACCGGTTGCTAAATTCCCAGAGGAATGTGGTATCGTCTCACAACACACTATATCAAAATTTCTTACTATGAACGGTGTTACTGGAAGGCGAAGTAGAGCGCTTAAAGTTATGGTAAGAAGTATGATTGCTCATTCAAACTTACCAGAATCACTATGAGGAGAAGCAATTAAAATTGCAGCATATATCCTTACTAGGGTTCCAACTAAACAAACTACATAAACTCACGAATATTGGATAGGTAAAAAAAAGCCTATTTTAAAGCATTTGCATGTTTAAGGTTGTCCAGCTGAAGCAAAGCCTTATAGGACAAGTGAAAAGAAACTTGACTCAAGGACCGTGAGTTGTTATTTTATTGGATATTCTAAAAAACTAGGGGGTATAAATTTTATGAACCCATAAATAAGTCGATTTTCAAATTAGGAAATGCCTGATTTTTTTAGGATGTTGAGTTTGCAAGGGGTTATGGACTTTGATATTGAAGAGGGATATCTTGATATTTCCACAGGTGTCATTGTCATTGCTTAAGATCCTTTCTTGAATTTGTCCAAGACACAATAAATCAAGACAATGTTGAAATCTCCATGCAAGAAATTGTTCCAAAGGAACAAACTTTTACATCTCAAAAACATACGTCGTTAAGGAGATCCACAAGAGAAAAAAGAAGTGTAATACAATATGAATATATTGTGTTTCTCTAGGAAAATGAGTTTGACATTGGAATGATGGATGATGATTCGAACAACTTCCGTCAAGTCATGAAAAATTCAAATTCTCAAAGGTGGATTAATGCCACGAATGAAGAGATTAATTCCTTAAAGGACAACCAAATTTAGGATACTCTCCCATTGCCACAAGGTACGAAAATCATTGGTCTCAAGTTGATATTTAAGACCAATAGTGATTCAAATGGCGATGTGGAGAGACACATAGTTTGTCTTGTCATAAAAAAGGGTTTATACAAAAGGAAAGCATTGATTGTAAAGTGACTTTCTCTCTAGTTTCTTATGAAAGACTCTTTTAGGACTAAAATAGCATTGGTGGCGTATTTCAATCTTGAGTTATATCAAATGGATGTAAAAACTTTATTTCTAAATGGTAACATTGACGAGCCACTTTATGGTGCAACTAGACAATTTTGTTTCAAAAGATTCAAAGGAGATGGTTTGCAAACTTAAGAAATCCATGTATTGGCTAAAGCAAGATTTTCGACAATGGTATTTCAAATTTTATCAAGTGATCATCTTGTTTGGTTTTGAGGTGAATTTGGTTGATGATTGGATATATCATAAGTTTTGTGGGAGTAAGTATATTTTCTAGTTTTATATGGTAATGATATTTTGCTTGCCAATAACAACACATACTTGTTGTATGAAGCCAAGAGATTTCAAAAAAGAATTTTGAGATGAAAGATCTTGGTCATGCATCTTTGGTTTTCGGCATTCAGATATACCGAGATCGTTCTCGAGGTATTTTTGGATTGTCACAAAAAAGGATATATTGAAAAGGTTCTTAAGAAATATGGCATGCTAGATAGTAAACTCGGTGATACCCCTGAACCTTGATGGCTAAGAGAGACAAGTTTAGTCTCAATAAGTGACCTAAAAAAATGACTTTGAAGAAAAGAAAATGCAGAGGATTCTCTATGCATCAACAATAGGTACTCTAATGTATGATTAGGTTTGTACGCGTCTAGATATTACGTACATTACAATGATGTTGGGAAGATATTTAAGTGTTTAGAGCATTAAAAGGCAGCTTAACGGGTTATGCGGGACTTAAAGAGAACAAAAGACTACATGTTCATGTATCGTAACTTAGATCAGTTTCAGATCATTAGGTATACTGACTCCGATTGTGTTGGATGAAAAAATTATATTTTAAGAGGCTTCCAACCGTAGAACTTAACTAAGAACTTTGTCTAGGGCTGCACATAGTGGATATAGAATTAAAAGGCCACTTAAGTTATTTTTTACAATTTAATAGTAGTTCTATTTTTAATAGCATCGAGAACTTGACGAAGTATAAACACATAGAGATTAAGTTCTTGGTTGTTAAAGAAAGATTTCAGAGTGAACAACCGTCTATTAAGCAAATCAGGACAAACTATATGGTGGTGGATCCGCTTAGTAAAGAGTTGTTACCCAAAAGGTTTCATGAGCATACTGCTCGTATGGGTATTATGACATTAATTGATATTCAATTTTAGTGGGAGTTTGTTATTGTAAATGCTTTTATGATATAAACAAATTTCAGGTTAAGTAAGGTTTAAGGATATTTTATGCAGAAATAAAGTTTTGGTTAAGGTTTGATCTCACTAAGGATTATGGAGGACCAATTGGAATTAAACATGTTAAGATCACATGACATGACAATTCCATCCTACATATCCACATCATGATCCATGTCATTCCTTTTGTGTTAGCATATGTGACCATTGATGGGTTTAGTTACGATAGTTGTAACGAAAATTGCTTTGATCCTATGTTGGCATGATTGATGGACTAGATTGGTTATATATACATTCAGCAACGACAACCATTTGAGCTCATATGGATAATTCTTGCAATGTATGATTATATGGTTGAAGATAGTGTCCAAGTGGAGATTGTTGGATTATTAATCGAACATTGACCTTATATGTGAATAATTATGAAAAATTGTTGTTTACACTAAATGATTTGCTATCACACACATGGAAATGACCAAAATGCGACAACGATAGTTAACTACTGTTCGCTCCAAAAGAGAAAATTAAGCAGCAAACTGAAGTTAACTACAATTGGGGGTATTGAAAGTCATTTCCATGTGTGTGATAACAAATCATTTAGTCTAAAAAGCAATTTCCATAATTATGTATTGTTGATTGTCATTTAAGTTAGGCCCAATTAAAGTGATCTAATTAGGTTTGGTAAAGTGAGTTTATGAGTATCTAATAGAGTGTGTGTCTTTAATGTGTAGAGACTAATGTGTAATTCTGTTTTTATGATGGACTAAAATAGAAATATTAATAGTTAACCCTAGTTTTAGTGCTATAAACAAAGAGGTCATGGTCCCAAGTTACACACACCAAGCGCCGTTCTTGTTGGCATCTCATCATCACAAGGAGACAAAGAGAATAAGAAAGGTTCCTCTCAGTGAGAGAGTGTGTGTAGATTTGAAAGGCCATTACCACATCAACTATATATGAAAATAAATACAGATACGCTTCCGCATATTGATATATTGTTTCTGATGATTAACATGATTGACTCTAGGGTTTAAAATTAAGTTTGGTTCTAACACTTTACTTATTCAAAGAAACAAATAAACTTCATTGGGTAAAATGGGACGAGAAAAGTAAAAAATATCTTACTATTTAACCCAAATTCAACCTGCTTTGTAAACAATATGCAACTCTAGTTGTGGCTTCTCTCCAATGTTCTTCTTGGTGTGTTGATGACACTTGAGAGGCAATATTTTCACGTGTTTTTTTTTCCCTTATGGATTCTTCATATGTCCATTGACAAAAAAGAAAAGTAATAGGAACTAAAAAGTCTAACTAATTCTTTGTGAAGAATGGATGACCTTTTATGAGTGTCTTTTCAACGCAACCCTCTTGCCAATCGACTTTGGCTGACACGTAACGTTAATTTGGTGTCCAAAATAGAACAGTAACGTAACGTGGTCCCATATGAAAAGAATGTGGGCACAAATACTATGCCATTGCAACAATGATGTTGTTAGTGTGCAAGTTAGGAGCATCTCACTAATTCCATTCAAGTTTTGTTACTAATTCAACACATAACTCCCTTCAAGTTTTGCGTTTTTTTGAGTTAAACTTTTCTCCAATTTCAAGAATAAAGAGCACAAAATTCCTAAAAAAATACATATTAAAATAGATATATTAGTAAAGACCACATTTAATATACGAATGGAAAATATACCATCATCATCAATATAAGTGGAAAATATAGTAAGTGTGTAAGATGATACGTATGTACGGAAAAAATAAGGAAAAAAAGTGAAATACCTCAATATGTACTTATTAAGGAAAATATATTTTGTTTGAAGGAAGGAATTTTTCTCTCTTATCAAATAGATATATTAGTAAAGATCACAATCAATATAGGTGGAGAGTATTGACCCATGAGTAAATTCTAAAAAATTATTAAAAAAGAGTCTTGACAAAAGTTCTAAGAACATTGTTTAAGGAATCCACAAAAAGAAACTTTGTCTTGAAAATACAAGTCAAATACATGTAAAAATCATATATAACTACACAATTTTTAATGTAAAAATTACTATTTTTATATGCCTAAACAATGTCCTATGGGCACTTGTTAGCATTTTCCTTAAAAAAAACCTTATTCAGGTGATAGCGAATCTATGATTATGGATCCATTTAGTGATAATATTAAAATCTCTTTGAGGTTAATAATAAAATGATTATTAGTATCACTTTAAGAATAAAGCTCCATCAATCTAGTTCTAAAACAATTAATTCTTTTATTAAGTTTGATTAACTGACTTAAGACATATATATAATAATTGTATTTTATAAATTATTATTAACCCATCAAATTTGTCTCTGAATTATCATTCATCTCTGCTATTTTTATAGGAATTGGGGAAACAAATTTGAAGAATTAATGATATTAACTACTTTTATATTTCTAGTGTATAGGATCAAATTGAAAAGATTGTTATTGTTTAACCACTCATTGATGGTTTATTGGCCACTTTATATTTAATAATAGTTTGCCCTACTCCAATTTAAATAAAAAAAAATAGTGATAACTAGTGGGTCAAAAAGACAAATCCCATTCTCTATATAAGGTGGTTATGACAAGTTATATTTGTCAATTCAATATCCACATCTAGCCCCAATATCTCTTTAATTTTAGAATACTTCATCTAGTTACAGCTAGTATTCTTGCTAGCACTAGTTAGCTTGAATTTGAAGATGGAGAAGAACAAACTCAATGGGAAAAGAGGTGAGGTTGAAGATGAGATGAAATGGGTTCATGATTCTTCATTGGATTATAATGGAAGAGTTCCTCTCCGAGCTTCAACTGGTGCTTGGAAAGCCTCTTTTTTCATCATCGGTAAGGCTTTAACTTCTTGCATATATTTTACCCTAAAGTTCATCCATAATCATAATAATAGTAGCACTATAAGAATATATAGGATTTCCCTAAAAAAAAAATTAAGAATATATAGGATAATTTTGATATTTTGTTTTGATACATAATATTTCTCACTTTTTTTTTTTATAAATCAATATTTCTCACATATTAAGTTATCTAAAACTATAAAAAAATATATGTCAATCATATCCCATATATAAATTTCTATTTAATTTCTGTAGCTCGTGATATGTGGCTTGTTTCATATTGCAGTATGGATAATAATGATATCATATTCGTATATAATATAAGTTTGAATTTATTGCTGCCATTAAAGACCAAAAAATCCTTGCCGCCATTATAGAATTTAAGTCATGCCAAGTTGTAAAAGTATATCCTCACCTTACTTAATAAGATTTAATTTGCAACTACATAAATGCTGAACGTTAGTGAGTGATGGAAGAGTTTCGTCAAAAACAAGCTGCTGTGTTTAATTCATTAGCTTTTCTCATCTGTGCATACATAGTAAATGAATATTCCCGGCCAAATATTCTATATTAAGTAAAAAAAAAAACTCCTTTAAAAAAAAGTAAAAAAAAACTATAATTTAATGAGTTTTAAAATTTGTTAGTTAATATTTTAAAATAAAAACATACTCAAAATTTAAAAGAAAAATAATTTTCATAAGAATTTATTAAATGTCTACAAAGAACGTTTTTTTTTTAAACTAGCTAATTTGTCTTAATCAAATTCATCAAAAAGGAGTCTCGAGAAATATTTTTAAACGAAGTCATCTTCTTTCCTTGAATACATTTACCACCGTTATGCGTTTCTTAAATCAAAGTTTACCATTTTTATGATTAGGAAAAGATAAACTTATTTAATTTTTCTAATATCGTTCAATAGGCCATTGAGACTAGGTTTAGATAATAGAATACCTTTAAAAAATCTAGACTAGCTAGGTTTAGATGATACTTAAAATACCTTTGCTTTTGATTCACGAAAGGGAAGAATTGAAACTCACTCAGGACTATATATTTATAGATAATAAGTGTAAACTAAGTAACTATGAGATCATAAAAATAAAAAAAACCATAACTTGAAATGATTAAGAACTTACAGTTCGATTTGGACTGGGGGTGGTTCCCACTACCTACAAATAGTTATGTTCCTTTTTTTTACTATTGATATATTTTTTTCTGTTGATATATCTAGACATAATCTTCTACTAGTAACATCAGTGATGACAAATGAGATATGCTACATAATAAAGCAAATATACTATTAGTAGGTGAATTTCATTTTTAAGAAATCCCACTTTTAACAAGTGCTAGTAATCATGGGAGTGTGCTAAGCACTAGCAACACCAATAATCTACTGGCACCCCCATCCGGTAATACAATGGGTGCGTCCTATAGGAAATCATGGAAAAAATATTCCACATTTTTATTACGAAGGACATGCTTGAATCGGTGTTTTAAAACCCGGATTGATGATCGATCCGATTAAGGTACTGGGTCAATGCGTCATTGGTCGGACCAGTGGGTCAATGGTCGGACCGCATGACTGTTAACCCGGTCTATATATAAAACATTTAAAATATTTGACTTAAATTTCATAACTATAAAATTTAACAAAAAAATTATATAAAAATAGGCTTAATTGCACTTTTGGCCCCCTATCTTTCCAAAAGTTGCGATTTTGGCCCCTAACTAATTAAAATACAAAACAGCCCCCTATGTATTGGATCTTTGGCAGTTTTGGCCCCCAAAGCCACTTTTGACTTAGTCTTCGCTGACGTGGCACCCCCTAACTAATTACACATGGCACATCACTTAAGGGATGTGAGTGCCACGTCAGCGAAGACTAAGTCAAAAGTGGCCTTGGGGGACAAAACTGCCAAAGATCCAATACATAGGGGGCTGTTTTGTATTTTAATTAGTTAGGGGGCCAAAATCGCAACTTTTGAAAAGATAGGGGACCAAAAGTGCAATTAAGCCTAAATTTTAATATATTTGTTAGTGTTAAATGTACACAGTCCAATTTAAATTCAATGGTCTATAATACACTGAGTGTGTGATTGCACCATTTCTCGATTGCAAAAGTAATGTATATTTGGGAAATGACATAAACACCCGTATATATAAATAGTGTGTATTTTTATCAATATGTAGAATTTGAAATATAGAAGTACATAATTTGAAAAGAACGAGGATGGTACATTGCTAGTTGCTACAGGGATGTCTTTGCCATTTTCCAGAAACAATGATGATGTTATATATATTAATTTAAAAAAACGTTAGACTTTATATACTAGGATAGGGGGTTATATTGTCTTTTGAGTTAAACAAGTAAATGATTTTCCTAAATATACTAACATTTAATTTTAGTCTTCTTAAAATATTCCTTAGACTTTTGATCGCTTCAAATTTTTTTATCCATGAAATTAGGTCATACTTTATAGTAAATTCATGTCTAACATTCATATTTTTTAATGAAATTTTTCAGAAATAAGTATAATATTTTGAAAATCTCTCCGAATATATTTTTTTATTAACAAAACATGTATTAAATATGAATTTTTATGTTTTTGGTGTTTAAAAATTCATATTAAATTCATGTTTTGTTAAAAAATTCTAATTTTTTTTGGAAAATATTGTCATAATTTTCTACCAATTTATGAAAAGTTTTATTAAAAAATATTAAGGTTAGACATGAATTGCCTAAAAATTAGGGACTAATTTTATGCATAGAAACTTCCACGGGGACAAAAAGCCTAAGAAATATTTTAAGGGTACTAAAATCAAACGATGAAATATTTAGAGGGACAATTTACGTATTTAAAAAAATATATTTAAAGAGACAATTTACTTATTTAACCCTTGCCTTTTTTATTCAAAAATTGTCTGCATCTCATTTTCTTCTCATGTTTGAGAGGAAAGCATATTTTATGGGCCCATGTGTCTCTTTCTTTCCTTTTTCATTTTCTTATATTTCAATCATGGGAAAATCCTTCTTTCCCTCAACTTTCTCTCCCCCTCACTATATTTTCTTAAAACCAAACACAATGTACATGATTATTTGTTGGCCATCCTTACCGAAAATACATCGTCCTCCTCCATCAATATGATTGGTTTGAGGGTTTAGAGGAGTAGGGAGGGGAGGGGTTATTTTTCAATTTTAAATTACGGATACTATAAAATATTTTTTAAAAAGTTAACATATTAGCATGATAAACAGTCATATAATACTTCAATCATACTTAATTTATTTTAGAAAAAACATGATATATAGTTCGTAACTTAAAAAAGAAAAATAATCACTCCCCTCCATTTCCCTTCTAAACCCTCAAACCAAACACACCCTTAACCTCTTAAATAACCAGTTAAAACGAAAATCTCAATATTATTTTTAGGATTGGCCCAACTTATCAAGAGACCTAAAGTAAATTTTATAACGAGGCCTCTTAGAATTTTAAAAAAAATATAACACAATGCTTATTAAAAGCATAATAAATCAAATTTTGTTGAATCCTTGATTTGACCCTAGGACCAAAAGGATTTGAGGCCTTAAAATTGATCAGCTAAGCTAAACGAATATTGATTATTAATATGTCATATTATATATTTATAGCTAAATTGATTTATTTTGAAGCCTATTTTTAATGCAAAATCTTGAGGCCTAAAGCCCTTGTCTGCGTACGTAGCTTGGCTCTCAGGCCAACCTTGATGATTTTCGAGCATATTATTATCCCTCCACCAAAATGAGGTCAATACTTCATTTTCCAAACCATATTTAAGAGAGACTAAGATCCATCAGTATAAAAAAAATCTATCAGTATAAAAAACTATTTATTATTAGCAGTTATATAATTTTCATTCTAAGCTAATTTAATGTAGTGATTATTAGTTTGTTATTAATCCATAATCATGTTTAGTAGAGTTAAGTTTGTTTAGTTTTACACTTTAAACAAGTTAGTTAGTTAGTTATAAGAGACTTGCAGTTTAAGTCATGTATATAAACACTTTGTAACTTCTCTATTCATTAATCAATGAACATAACAACTTTCCAATACTCCATTCTCGCTCTCTAACAGCCTCTAACCTCCTTTATCTTCTTCTTCCTCCATTAATCTCTCAAAACTGTGATTGCTTGCAAAGTAAGAAACAAGCTAGTACTGCGTTAATAAATAGTGATCACTAGTTTTTTTACTCTATAATGAAATTCAATCATTGCTTGAGTATTATTTAAGACTCCTTCTGCAAAGACCTTCATTACAACAAATTAAAAATTCCTCTGTCATTCCTCCCCATCTTAAAAGAGACTAAGATCACCAACAAATTTTTGCGTTTAGAGAAAGGGTTAGTCTTCCATCATAAGTCGAACCAATGTTTAAATCATGGTTGTGAAAGATTTTAACATTTAATGTGTAACATTGTTAAGATTATCTCTCATAGTGGAGAGTAGTTATGAAATAAAAAAAATATATATATATAAACAACAAAAAATTACAATAGTTTGATAGAGGAAGAAATATAAGGTTATCAATATTGTTTGTGATGATTACAACGTAATTTACATTTCAAATTAGTGGTTAATATCAATGATCCAAATGTTTATTTAATCCTTAACTTTTCGGGTATGATAAACGATTTTCTACTTGATTATTATATGATTAAGGTTTTTGTCTTCATATAAAGAGTTTAAGGTTACTTGGAATAAAGAATTGTTCAATTATTCTAATAAAACATCATCCACCACAGGTTCAATTGACTAGTCTGTTTTATGTGTCAGCAAAAAATTGTATGATTTATTTCTCTAGGAGTGATGCTGAGATGCCTTTCATCAATTATTGTATTGTTTAGTTTAAATTTTTTTGACTAAGAAAAACTATATTTAAATTACACAATTATAATGATTAATTTGTTTTTAAAGGATTTATAACAATTCATGAAAGGTATTGTCCATCAATTTCGTCTCATTTGTGTTTGATTTTTCAATTACTCCTAAATCCTATTTGGATTTGGATTTTCTGATGTTAAAATAGGACGTTGTAACAGATCAAAACCGTTTGCTTTAAATCAATGGTTGAAATCATTCAATTGCGTAATCTAAACCATCCGTTCTAATATCAATGGTTAAAATTTATTATTGCGTGAAACTATTTGATTTACAATATTGGCTTCATTTATGGCACAACATCTCAATTGATATGTTCCTTAAAAAAAATCTCAATTGATAATGTGTAATTGTTTTTGTTGGATTGTCCCTTGTTTTGAGGATTTTTTTTAAGGAAATATGTTTATAACATTTCATTAATAATAAGAGGTTCAATACATTTGAGTATATTAAAATAAACAACAGGACTAGCTAGTAACGTGGTTTCTCCTGCAAGTGCATGAGCAACCTCATTGGCTTGTCGCCTAACGATCTCCATCCTATAGTTGGTTAAGAAAGAGCTGAATAAGGAACGACATTAAGAAATAATACATCCAAATTTAGAAGTGTCGTATCATCGCACGTCAGTTTGGAATTCGTTTCAAAGTCGACGTTATCAAATTATATATCGCTCAACCACTACAAAACAAAGTGTAATCCCAAAGCTTCGCCACCATCAACTGAATAAAAACATGGACAACTAGCAACCTTGGCCAAAAAAAACGTACCTTCAGAGTTCCGAACACAAATACCAATGTTGGTACGGTTGAAATGAGAAGAAAATGCAAGACACCATTAAAATTACAAGTTAAAACCCCTTAAAGACAAAATTACAAATTAAAAATAACAATATTATTTCGATGCTAGACACCATCTAAATTATCTTTCTCTTAAAACAAAAAACCTTAATCATATGTAAAAGAATATATAAGTGAAGAAAAAAAGTGATGACACCTAAAACAAAAAAAACCATCTACATTATCATTTTTTTTTACATTTCTAAAGAATATATTTTACATCCTTACGTGGAAAGGGTGGACTGGTATCAAAACTAAGGGTGTAACCGACCCATGATTTTTATAATACAAAAATTATAGGGAATTTCAACCGTACACGAGTAATTGAGATGCATCGGTATTCTAACTTTTTAGATTTATAAATTGATGATTAATTTTATAAAATAAATAATTATTTGTTGATATTTTTATTTTAAAAAATAGAATTTTATTAGAAAAAAATATAATTTTATTGTTTATAATAATCATATTAATTTTTTTTTATTTTACCGTAAAAAATACTTAATATTCTCAATTATGAGTAAAAATAATTGCAAAAGTTTTATTTCATTTATAATGAGATTGAATCTAGGAGATTTATTATATTTTTTTAGGGGGAGACCCGTTAAACTTAACAATGTATGTACAATAATTCAATAAACAAATGTCCAATAGAAAATTTCCCACCAAATCCAACCATCTTACTAGAAACAAAAAATGCCACATAAGTCCAACAGAATCGAAAATATCATATAACTTCAACTCTCCAAAAGTTACTATGTGATTCAGCCATGGACGATCGGTGACAGTGAAATCATAACAGATACTTGCTATAATTTTGGTGACATGTTATATTTTTGTATTAATTTATTTAAAAAACAAGCTATGATGAAATTTTTGGATAAAAATTCTCCTATAAGTTTTTGCAACGAGAAATAAAAATGAAGAAAAATGCAAAAGCATTCCGTTAAACAAGCTATGATGTGTGAAGGAAACATGTGTGTAAGTTGCGAAATTGTATATTTGGTTCAATAGAAAGGAGTGAAGAGATTCTAATCGAAGGAAGGGGAGGAAATTCTTTTAAATTTTGTTTTTTGAAAGAACAAATGTTATGTTTTCCTAAAAAAAATGTTAATATGTTAATTAGTTAGTATTTTTTTAAGGAAAACATGCTTATAACATTTCATTGATAATAAGAGTTTCAATATAATCGGGTATATCATAATAAATGACGGGACTAGCGAGTAACGTGGCTTCACGTGCAAGAGCATGAGCAACCCCGTTAGCTTGTCGCCTAACAAACTCCACCCTAGAGTTAACAAAAGTAGAACCAAATAAACTACAACAAAAGGAAATAATACAGCCAAATTCAAACGTGTCATTCCTATTAGACAGAAAAGCATCAACCCTCAGTTTAGAATCCGTTTCAAAGTCCACACTATCAAAATGCATATCATCCAACCATTGTAATGCCGAGTGCAAACCCAAAGCTTCACCCACGTCAATAGGAACACAGCACGGATAGCTCACAGCCTTTAGGGGTGAGAATTGAACTCAAGATCATTCGTATCACTCCACTCTTTAATTCTTCAACAAGAACAAACCAAGCCATTCTTTATATCTCATGGGCCTTTTTTATATCATGTATGTTTGCTTTAAAAGAAAATAGTGGAAGGGAAATATTTTAACTATTGTTGTCGTCATGCAGAATTTTGTGCTTAGTTGATTAGTTGTGCGATCCGATGATCTTTTATTTTAAGGGTGATAATCATCTGTTTACACTTGATTCTTGGTTTGCTCAGCTCATAAGATGATATTTATGCTAATTTGCATGTGACACATGATCTCTTTTTCAATCAAGTGATTACATTGAGAACGAGACTATGTTTCTTACTTGCGGTTTCTTAGACTTCTCTCCAAAGTGTCCAATCTTAAAGGTTGAACTACTACCTAAAAAAGAATATATAAAAAGTAAAATAAAGGAAAATGATGAAGAAAAATAATAAATATATGTAAAGACTTGTTTGATTTAATGTCTTGAATAATATTTGCAATGAAGTTTTTATTAGTTTAGAATAACTAAGAAACCTACACTAACATTGTCATGTTTTTTGTCCACTAACTACCATATTATATAGAAGTTTTCGCGATGCTGTTTGATTCAGTTTTGACGTTAAAAGTCATCTGAATCTCAAGATGAAAATCATGTGGTTTGGTTTGGTTCAGTAGACTTTTTAAATAAAATCTGAACCAAACCAAATCAATGTAGTTTGGGTTGGATCGGCTGATGCAGGTTTTTTTAGACAAAATAATTCTTTTGTTTTCAACATTAAAATCAAATTCAAAAGGGTAAAACACAACATTTTCCTACAAATGTTTTAAATTTCATCCAATATTAGAATTTCATTTTCATCCAATATAGACCAAATTAAAAATGTGGACAAAAAGTAATCATATTTTGTAAGACTGAGATTTTATCATTATCTAAAAGTTCAAGTAACACATAAATACATTTTTGAAATAAAAAGTAAAGAAGAAACTTAACAAGAGAAAAAATATGTCATTTTATAAAAGTTCTATTGAGTTTCTTTGAGTATAGGTTTAATTAGTATTTTTCTTATATTGCGGATTGATTTGATTTGACTCGGTTGATCAATTAAAAACCGCAAACTGAGTTGATTCATGTGGTCGATTGGTTGAGTAAAAAAAAGATCAGAATACACCTGAACCAAATACCATTTTTTGCGGTTTCGACTTGAGTTGGTTACGTTTGCGATTTTTCTATTGGGTTGTTCGGTTTTGAACACCCCTGATATTATATCATGCATTTATTGATTTCAAAGTCACCCGATTGTGACACATATAGTCGAAAACCTATGTTTTTGACTTTACCAAGGTTAGATTATACTCCCTCCAATCACATTTATAAACATATTTTGCTTTTTTTAGTTTCATTAAATAAATGATGTATCTAAACTGCATTATGTTTTAAATATATTAATTATTTATTAAATCTAAACAACAAAAATTGCTTATAAATGTAATCGAAGGAGAGTAGATCTTTCTAGCAACGGTTTTATTTCCTCCACGAGCCATGTGACAATAAGTCAAAGAGAATCTTGAAGCGTTCACTACTATTTGAAAGTTGAGACATTATATAAAATCCATAGTTGTGAGCGAAGAAGAGGCGGATAAAATAATGTTGCAGTTTTAAAAAAAAAAAAAGAATCTTAATTATTGGTTTTAAAATAATGATGAATTATTACTTAAGGTACTTTTCATTTGATAATCTCCTTATTAAATGGTATTAGACGTACGAGGAATCAATCTCATCAACAACAAAAAATGATCATCCCTAAAAAACAAAACAAAAAATGATCATCCCTAAAAACACCACAAAAAATGATCATAATTTTTTTTGGACGAATCAAAGTATAGTTTTATTTTTACTAAAAATAAACTATTAAGTTTTTATTGGATACATGTATTAAAAAACTCGCTATTAAATTGAAAATTATCTCAAAAAAATTTGAATCGAAAATTATCATCATATGTGATATGTGATCATATCAGTGAAATTTTATAGTATTAATATAAAATCATTCGTTGAAAAACTTCAAGATAACATCACAATAAAAGTGTATAAAATGAACCATGGGAGTTAGGTCAGTTGGGTCTAGAGGACGGGTATAGAATCTGATTATGTGACGAATCAAAGTTTAAAATTCAACTAGTAGATTTTTTTTTAAGGATAAAAATTCAACTAGTAGAGATACTTGCATTTAGCATTTGGAACACCTTAAATAAAATTACATAGTGAAAAGAACGAATGAAAAAAATGTATATGACAATAATTATTCTTGACATATACCAATAATATATGAAATGATTTTAGACTGTATGGCAAGATAAATAAGTATTATAAACCATATGATACCAAATTTGATTCCTACGAATCAACAAAGTTGATTTTACACAATATAGAATTTTACATTTACAATTTAAGTGATCATAATCTTCAATGGAACAATGTGTTGTGTAATGTATCCTTAAAATGTTATTAAATGTAGTATCATCCAAATGTTGCCCCTCTCAACTCTGACAACAGCACACTCCTCTACTTGATATATATCCCATAAATATGTGTTGCAATAGCTGAATAGCTATCCCTAATTCATGAACCTAAACATGTCACCCCTTGTTCTTTTACCTTTTGCTCTCTTGCTATTCTTCTTGTTCAAAAAACACAAAACATCTAAGAAATCAACAAATCTTCCACCAGGTCCTAAAGGCCTTCCTTTCATTGGAAACTTACACCAACTTGATAGTTCAGCTCTTGGTTTAAACTTCTATGAACTCTCAAAGAAATATGGCTCTTTAATCTATCTTAAACTTGGTTCAAAGCAAACAATAGTTGTTTCATCAGCTAAAATGGCCAAACAAGTAATGAAAACACACGACATCGACTTTTGTAACCGACCGGCTTTAATCAGCCATATGAAATTCTCATATGATGGATTAGACCAGTTTTTTTCACCATATAGAGAATATTGGAGACACACCAAAAAACTTTCCTTCATCCATTTTCTTAGTGTCAAACGTGTCGTAATGTTTTCCTCAGTTAGAAAATATGAGACAACTCAAATGATCAAGAAGATATCAGAACATGCTTCTTCCAACAAAGTTGTGAATTTGCATGAGCTTCTCATGTGTCTAACAAGCGCGGTAGTTTGTAGGACCGCGTTTGGTAGAAGGTTTGAAGATGAAGCAGCTGAACGTAGCATGTTTCATGATTTGCTTAAAGAAGCCCAGGAAATGACGATTTCGTTCTTTTACACTGATTATTTGCCGTTTGTTGGAGGGATTGTTGATAAGTTCACCGGATTGATGAGTCGTCTTGAGAAATTGTTCAAGATTTTGGATGGTTTTTTTCAGAGTGTTGTTGATGAACATCTTGATCCAAATAGGAAGAAGTTGCCTCCACATGAAGATGATGTAATTGATGCCTTGATTGAATTGAAGAATGATCCTTACTGCTCAATGGATCTCAGTGCTGAACACATCAAACCCTTGATCATGGTTAATGTTTTTATTTTTTTATTTTTGTTTTCTTCACTCTTATTAAGCCTTAATCTTGGTTCAATTTTTAAAAGCTTTTACTTTTGCCGTACACTTCATGATCTCTACTTCAATTTTAAGCCCTAAAATGTTGAGTAACCTGTGCAAGATCTCTACTTCAGAAAGTTTAATTATTGACTGAAATTTAAGAAAGAAAATGGAATTAATTAATATTCAATTTTGGCACTTTAATCTAGTAATCAGCGAAAAATTCATTTTTATATTGTTTATTTTCGTCGATAATTCAAGTTTTTCTAATAGCTGAAGTTTTGGTTACAGGGGATGGAGAGCTGGAGAGAACCAAGTTTGTTATGTTTATTTACATTGATTTTTGTTTCTTCTATTTGATAGAATTTTGATCTGTATGGCCTGCATCCCTTTTCATGAAAATTTCATAGTTTTAATCTAACCGTTGTAGATCATGATCAACGTTGCTATTTATTACTAGGTAATATAAAAATGATATCAACTTGTCTCTTATGTTGTTTGGTTTTTTTATTCATTACATAATATCATAATATGGTACTGTCTTGTCTCTTCTTTGGATCTAGCTTTGGGCACATCTTGTGCTTGGAGTTACTCACTATTATTTTTTTTTGGAAACTTGATATCCGGTCAATGACCGACTAATTCGAGGGGTCTAATCCTACCGTCCATTTGATCTATGGAAATTTCTCTTGTTAATATTTATATTTGGTATATTTACTAATGAAACATATTTTTAAGATAGTGAGAGTTAGTTAATATCAGTTGGTTAGTTACATTAGTTAGATTTAGTTACTCAATTAGTTAGTTTAGCTGAACTCCATAAATATTAGTATTATGTACACAAATCACAATCTTTTGATCAATACAATTTTATATGAATTTTATTTCCACTTGAGCTATAAGCCTATAATACTCTTTTTTCTTCTTATCTCAAAATCTAAATACATGGTGAATATTGCAGAATATGTTGTTGGCGGGAACAGACACAATCGCAGCCGCGGTAGTTTGGGCTATGACTGCACTAATGAAGAATCCAAGAGTGATGCAGAAAGTACAAGAAGAGATTCGAAAAGCAAATGAAGGGAAGGGTTTTATAGAGGAAGAAGATGTCCAAAAGCTTCCATATTTCAAGGCAGTTATAAAAGAATCAATGAGACTGTACCCATCATTACCCGTACTTTTACCAAGAGAAACGATGAAAAAGTGCGACATCGAAGGGTATGAAATTCCAGAGAAGACATTGGTGTACATTAACGCTTGGGCGATCCATAGAGACCCAGAAGCATGGAAGGATCCAGAAGAGTTTTATCCAGAGAGATTCATAGGAAGTGATATAGATTTAAAAGGACAAGATTTCGAGTTGATTCCGTTTGGTTCGGGGCGAAGAGTTTGCCCCGGCTTAAACATGGCAATTGCTACTGTGGACCTTGTACTAGCTAATCTTCTCTATTTGTTTGATTGGGAAATGCCTGAAGGAGTAAAGTGGGAAGATATAGACATTGATGGTCTTCCAGGACTTGTCCAACACAAGAAAAATCCTCTCTGCCTTGTTGCTAAGAAGAGGATTGAATGTGTTTGATCTTTGTTCTGCAAGTTATGTTATATTTATGCTAAGAAAATAAAGCATGCTTGCTGTAACTAAGCCATTACTATATATACCATTTCCCTTGTATTATATGTTCAAAGATATAAAACTTATCTTCCTATATATATTTCATTCCTTCCTTGGGGTTCAAGGAAGTGTTACATAGAACGTATTTGATCTGACATGTTGTGTACTGTGGGCAGTCTGAAGATCAAGTACGGGATTGGGAAGGATGGTGTAGAACATTAATGTTTTATTCTATAAATGGTTTTTGACTCGGTCAAAGTCGAGTCTTCTTTTGAAATGAAACCAATTTCATTAAATTGGTTGAGGCAATAAATCTAAAGCTACAACCGTCGAAATACAAGATGGAGTTTCTTCGATCCAAACAAAGTCCGAATTGGATGAAAGAGCAAATTTTGCTAAGTAATGCGCAGCTTGGTTAGCTACACGCCTAACATGAGCAAAGCTAGGACTCAGTTTGATGCACTCATTTACAATTGTTCCTAAATAGGTCGATACATGAAGCTCGTCTTCAATTGCCGTAATCACACTCCTTGAATCTGACTCTGCCTGTACATTCAAGAATAATAGATCCTTTGCAAACTGTAAGCCTTTCAACAATGCCAGCGCTTCTGCAACATTAGAGTCGGGTAGAATCGGCATATACCAACAACCAGCTGCTGCCACAAACCCATCAGCATCTCTTATCACCGTCGAGAGGCCCCATTTTCCATTCTCCGAAGGGCCCGCAGCGTCACCATTAAGTTTGTTGGATCCTGTAGTCTGAAGGCACCATCTGATGTTACGGTTTGGAAGTGGTACCTGTTGGTTTTGCATCTGCAAAATTTGAAATTCTGCACTATTGTAGCAGTGTACAACTTTTAAGGCATTATTGTAGCAACTGACAGCACAAGGAATATCACTCCCATTACATATAGATAATACCAATTGAATCACATCATCTTCTTCATTACAAATTATTTGTTCCAACCATTCAAATAAGGATATCACTGCGTTGTTAGTGTAGCCAAACCTCACACCTAGTTTTGATGCAAACCACACTGTTTTTACCCATTGACAATGCATAAATAAGTGTTCAGCAGTCTCATTTATGTTTATCACATAAACAACATATTGGACTGCAGTGAACCCCTCGATTAAAAAGAGCCATTCTGACCAGAATGCGGTTATGTTAAGTACGCCACATCAAATGAACATGCCTCGGTATAGTTCTCAATTTCCACAATTTTGCCCAAATTTTGCTATGTTGCGGCATAATAGATCGATTGGACTGATGTGCCTCTTTTCTTTGCTTCAAGAAATGATATGCTGATTTCACCGAGAACTCACCATTTTTATTAGCCCGCCACACAAATTCATCTCTCTGATTATATACAACGGGTATTTGAGCTATCTGTTGGGCTTCAAAAGGTAGAAACATATCATTTACAAGCTGCATATTCCAACCATTGTGCTCCTCATTCATTAATTCTGCCACGTATATTCTACCTCACAATTAGCTGGTTTTGGCGACCAGACCTTATATCCATTTTGGTAAGGGAGCCAATTATCACTCCAAATTCGAATATTCCGACCATCTCCTATCTTCCACAATCCAGCATGATCAATAACCTCATGTCTTGCTTGAAGGATACTTCTCCAGGTGAAGCTCGGATTATATCCTAGGGATGCTTGAAGGAAATTATTTTTCAGGAAGTACCTTGCTTTTAAACAATTGCTTAGCACAGTTTCTTCATTCTGTATAATCCGCCATCCTTTTTTAGCTAACATAGCCATATTGAACTCTCTCATAGTCGAGTCTTTGTTTCTATGAACGATTTGTTGATTCTGAACGTTAATTTATGATGTTTTTCTTTTGTTTCAGTTGTTGCTTTCTTACTTCAAGACTATTTTTGTAACGTCCCGGATTTTTATCAAAGACATTAGTCTAATTCTTTCTTTTCAGAAAATTAGGACTACTTTTTTTTTCTAACTAAAACTTAACAAAAAAGGTTAAAGTAATTTAATTACAATTCAGAAACCCAAATGTGTTTTTCCCGCGTACATGCTTCAAGCAAAACATCAAGCAAACATGAATATCTCCTTTGGTACCTAAAATGGTTTTTTAGTACAATTTGGAGTGATGAATATTTTAAACTAAAAATGAAATGTCTTAGCACAATTCCTTGATAATGATTGTATATTCTTATTTGATGTTGTAATTTATTATTGATTTTATTTCATGGGTGTTGAAGACTAACCCTTACAACGAACATTTTAGGTACCAAATGAGATATTCATGTTTGCCTGATATTTTGCTTGAAGCGTGTACGCGGGGAAAACACATTTGGGTTTCTGAATTGTAATTAAATTACTTTAACCATTTTTGTTAAGTTCTAGTTAGAAAAAAAAAAATAGTCCTAATTTTCTAAAAAGAAAGAATTAGACGTAATGTTTGGTGTAAAATCCAGGGCGTTACAATTTTATTCTTAACTTAACTTCCTCTTGCTTCTCAGTAAAATCTCTTGAAAACTCTATACTTTCACAAGAAATATGAAAGGAGAACAAACATTAGTTAGCCTGTTACATACACAAGCCAGATTTGATGCAGTCTAATGAAGTTAATCAAAACAAATAATGGAGCAATTTTGGTTGGTACTAGTCAATATAAAATATGATCATATAATGATTATGATTATTTACCCTTTCCACTTTTCCTATTTTTCCCATCTTTATTCTTGTGCATCCTATTTTCAACTTGCTTTCAAGTCATTAGCAGGCTAAAATATCTCCAAGTTGAATCAACGCCTAGTTCATGGAGGAAAAGTAAATTGACATCCATTAACATCTGAAAAATTGCAGTTTGATAAAATTTTGTGACTTGTTGTAGAACAATTTAAATTTGTTTTATCTTTTGAAATTGAATTAGCTTATACATAAGCTGCAACTAAGTTGTTTATCCAAACAAGGCCTAAAACTTACAGTGACCCGTTTCAAAGACAATAATACAGATTGTCCGCCAGTCCATGTTAATCTCCAACTACTCAAAGAAAAAAACCAGCTTCAATAAAATATATAAAAAAACAGATGTGATAAAAATCAAAAGTATCTTTGATATTTCAATTTCAAAGCAAGAACACCATCATATTAGTGGGAAGTCCAAGACTGTAACAGTAATTATTAAAGAATTGCATTTTCAGATCAATATTTGCATAAGTTCTCAAACAGATTGCATAATAAGCAAAAAAAAATAAAAAAAATAGATTGCATAATATTCTGAAAAACCAAACTCAGACACAAACTTATATAGCTTATACATCAAATGATCAAAAT
>Ga0315913_1001252_pt1 | contig 27325 bp, 25 predicted proteins | sample MpolsnodulesMG_FD_207736 | JGI IMG/M metagenome (GOLD analysis project Ga0315913, IMG submission 207736) | Medicago polymorpha root nodule microbial communities from Los Angeles, California, United States - small nodules | ecosystem: Host-associated > Plants > Roots > Nodule | place: USA...
TTCCACTTTTACCCTTAATAATTTATCAAAAAGTCATTCTTAAACTTTTATAATTTAATTACACTTGTATAAAACTGGACATTTGTGTATTGAAACATTTATACATTCATTTTTTTAAGGGATTTATGTTTTATATGTTCTTATAAGCTCAAACCTAAATTATAAATAAATTTATATGCTCATCATTACCTTTATTTATATGTTTATCCTTACCCTTATTATTTTATATGCTCAAGTTGACGTGAAATAAATTTAGCAGCTCAACGTTACAATTTTTTTTTACGTGAAATAATTATAGTGAGTAATGCATATACATAGATAATAACATACAAATTATAACAAAAAAAAGTACAAACTATAACCAAAAAAAGATAATAACTTCACCAGAAAAGTCATTCTCATGACTTCACTGTAGAATTTTCCAAAACAAGAATCCCTAATAGATCACAATAAAATCTAGATTAACATGATTATTTATGGGGGTTGAATAGTCACTTGGTTGAGCTAAGAAATTAAAACTTTGTTTGGGATTTTGAAGGAGAGGGGGGCTTTGGGTGGAAATTATATGAAAAAATGGAAAATTCTTTCATATTTTTTGAAAGTGTTTTTTTAGATAATGATAAATTAATGCTTATAATTAATATATTTTTAATTTTATGAATATTATAACAATATATGTTGAATTTGAAGAATTCATATAAACCCTTCAAAATCTTTCCAATACAATTTTTGAGTTCCCCTTAATGAGGAGGATTTTTTTATTGTGAAGAAAAATGAACCCCTGCTCCCAAAGTCTTTTATTTCTTCCATTTGCTCATTCCTTTTTTTTAAGCCCTCTACTCACTTTTCCTCTAAACTCACAAAACAAAGTCTAAATGAGTTAAAGGTACATTAGGAAGAAAATACAAAAATAACAAACAACATATTAACATTTATTATTAAAAAAAATGATTATTTAAGATTTCTCAACGGGGTATTATAGTGACCATGAGTGGTGATATATCTTTCATTTCTTGGTAATAGATCTTTTGATTTTCATATATGCAAATCTGTAACATAAGTTGACAGAGAATGAAGGCAGGTCAAACGGGTAAACATTTTGAAATGTACCAAGACTAGTTTGAGACATAGATAAATGACTACATGAACATGAAAATCAAGATGCAAGACCTTGGTGCAATTTTGCCCTCTTTTTAACAGGAAAAAAAAAAGTCTATATTGCATAATATTCAGTGAGATTAACTTCCTATGAAATTGTACCAACAAAAAGAATAAGTTTTCCCATGACATGTTACTCTGGATGAGCAAGGGTGAATAATGCCTTAGTTCTTTGGATCTTTAGCCCCCTTTCTGTTACTAATTGTTACAAATATTTGAGTTCACCTAGTCCTATATTGGAAGCCAAAGTTACAAATTAAAAAAATCACTATACTAGTGTATAGTATACTCTATTATGCTTCGTACAGATTAACTATTCAAGTTTTACATTCAATCTTCTCAGCCATATTGAGTGCAAAATCATGTGAAAAACATCAAATCTTTTAGCCGGCTGATTCAGAGTAAAATGTCTCCTCACAGCCCTTACTCCTTGCCTGAGCTTCTTATACTTACTCTCTGGGATAGCACTAAGAACCTCTTTCAACCTAGGAATATCTGAAACATCCACCTGCACTGAAAATGCCTCCCATTGCAGCACATCACTGAAGGGCAACACATAATAATTTGATAGAATCACAGGTACACATTCTGCATAAATTGACTCCACAATTCTTGGGCTAGCCACTTCAAAACCACTTGGACAAAGACAGAACTTGGAGCTTAGCATTATGGAATAGTAGTCTATGCCTTTAGGGAGATACTCATTGACAATAATATCTTTGTCTCTGTTTTTCCAGTGTTGGAGAAGAATTGGGCGAATTGGGCCATGCATACCACCGGCAAAGAAGGCAAGATACCGGCGTGGGGTGTTGTCAGGTGGAAGTGAAAGGAGTTTAGGAGATACTTCACCTCCATAGAGATGAATTTCTGGTAAAGATACATCCTTTAGAGGATTGAAACCTTCAGAAGCGTTAGCATTGCACAAGACACGAATGGAGGTATTGTATAGGAAAGGATTACCCTTTGATGCATGTGGACCCTGCATGTATTTAAAAGAAACAAAAGGCTTGAAATTCACATTGGGACCACTTTAGGTCAAATAAATAATATAAAAGTTTGATAAATAAATCCATAATTGATATAACATGTATAGGCATAACAAATGTTACGATATCAACTATTAATTTTTTTACTTTACTAACAAAATGTTGGAACATACAAAAGCTATAGATTAGCCAAATCCCTAATAACTGGGAGAATTAAAATGTGGGTAAAGTTGGCATCAATTGTGTCATTAACAAAAAGTGAAACTATTCATAAAATGGATGGAACAATTTTTTTACGTAATGGGAATAATAATAAATGTGAAGTGAGGAAAAGGGAATTGAACAAATTACCCAATCATGGCAAGCAAGCATGAAGTGGTCAGCACCATGAGTTCTGTTCCAGAAGGGGTACCTCATAGATACCACTCTCACATAATCAGAGACAAACTGCTTTAAAGGAGTGATGTCGTAAGAGGATGGTGTATAGATGTATTTGACCATCCATGTCACACTGAATGGTAGAAAGTAAACATGAGCTGCATTGGGATCATTGGTTCTAAACTTCCCAACCCCATGTTCCATTTCATGAAGGAACCTTCCTTCGATGGAGTATATGTCTTTACATGGGCCATCATGAACAATAGGCAGGTCCCCATCTGGGTATACATACACCTTGAATATCTTCTCCATCTCCACGTAGCTCCTGTAATAGTAAGAATGAGCGCTGTAATTAGCAATATAAGAAATGGATTAACTGTTGCATACCCCTTTTTCCAAGAAAACTGAAATTTTCTAGCAGAATGATGGAACATGTGGTCCTACGTCAGGAATTCGAGTATAGCAATTGAGAACTCATATAGACCTGTGACATCGTAATATTATAGTGCGTGAAGGCTCGGGTGCTTAATATTCACATATATGGCTCTTAAATTCAACAGTAAATGATTTCATAATGTACTACATAAAAGAAAACACAAATTCTACTTAAGCCCGTTCCATTTTATAAACACTTACGTACTTTTAAAAAAAGATTAAATATAAATTATTTTTCAGATGTGTATGTAAGATCTTATGTGGATACATTTGGACTCTTAATTCATTTAGCAACACAAAAAAATACACATAATTTATTTATTTAAAAATACATGTTTAATTATTTGTTTTCCTACTTTTATTCTCTTTAGTGTGTGTCCAAATCATATGCACAAATGTGTCCACACACAATAATTATTATATATGTAACTATAGAAAGTTGGAAACAACCCAAGATGGAGTATAAAGCAAGATGTGTGTATATTTTTAACTTGTTTTATAAGTTATTCCAAAATCATAATTTTTTTAGAAAGTTATAAACAACTCATACATAGTTCACGTGGACAGTCATTTCTTCTTTGATTATACTTATGATAGCATATTAGCATTTAGTTATACAACAAGTTAAACTTTGATATATATACAGTCCAATAATCACAAATTACTAGACTATACGACTTTTAAGTTAATCTCTACACAAACAATATATATATATAAATCAAATCCTTATTAAAATTGTTACTAATAGATTATTGTTTAGGGGAATGATAATGTATAAATGGTGTTTCCAACCATATTTTTTATACATGAAGTGCATGTGGCAAATGAAAGCGTACGTAAGGAATTAAAATTCCTCTTGGTCAAAAGAGTAATATAACCAACAAACAAATTCATACATAAAATTAAAAGGCATGGAATGTTACTTGCTGAAATTAGTGGGTGTAATCAGATCACACGCCATCATGCATGCCTAATACAGCCGTAAACTTAATTGCTAATTACCATAATTTCAATATTAAGGATTCGATGTGGACAAATTAATGTCAAGAATTCAACATACTTTTTGGGGTAACACAATACTAAACCAATGATCACGATAAAGTAGTGCACAGCATATTTTTCCGCGCAAGTTTTTATCATTACAGAGAGTATGTACTATGTAGAACTCTGAAAGCATGCAAATGAATGCTAGCCCACTCAGTCACCCCAAGGAAGCCCACCCCTAGTTTAGCTATCGTATATTGCAAGAAAAAGAAAATTATATCTCATCAAAGTGTGATAGTAACTGTGACTTATAAGCAAAGCTCTCAATAAGCTTTCCACGCTTTAATGTTGATATTATTTCCCTTATTATTATTAATAACAGAAAAATATGAGTGTGCTACTATACTTCTTTGTACCACGATTCTCTACTGTTCAATTTTGACTCATTCATGAATTTGGTGTAACTATTCGTTGGATTGAGATCAGTATGGCTCAAATTTCAAATTGTGTATTTTTTATTTTTAAAAAGGGTAAAATTTATATTTAAGTCTAAACAATCTAATTTCAATTCAACAATTACAGATGTACTAAATGTAAAAATGCATCAAAATTTTAAAAGAGGAAAATCTCATTTAATACTTCCTCCCGTGTTCATTCTTCTTGGAACAACCTCTTAAATCTTAACCATAAATAAAAAACGTATAATTAATTGAGTTCACATAAAAAATCAATGTATTTGAACCAAAAAGTCAAATGCATTTTGGTGAAATATATTCAAGTTTTTGAACGAATATTGTATAACAAATGTTTTAATTTAAGTTGTTTGTTTTAATATGTTATTCGAAATTTCAGATTTATATGAATATATTAATTGTGTAGATTATTATAATTGTTACTAAGAAGAAATTCATTTTTGCTCAAAATAAAAAAAAAAAAATCATTTTTGAAGGAACTAAGAAGACATTAATGAAGACGAGAAAAAAGATGGGAGAGGATGATATATACTGATAAAATAAGCGCGAGTTGTGATAAACAGCTCCAGAGGGAATGTAACCGCCATCGTTGTACGGTGTTGACGACTGAGTGAGATTGCTTCTACGATTTCCTAATGCAGCTTTTCGCATTGAACTTCTAGCTCTTGCGAGTCCTTCTTCTCGCTTCTTTTCTCTGCTCTTCAGTCAATAACAACAATAACAACAACATAATCATGCTGAATTAATCACTTATTCTAAAAATCAATTCATAAACAAATTAAATTAAATTAAATTAAACTAACAAAACTGATCGATCGATCGATAATTGAAATTGAATGTAGAGAAATTACCGTTACAGTGCCGTTTGAACGAAGATCGGCAAATTCAACGGCAAGGAGGTAATCGTTCTCGCCTGAAACCTTCGTTTGTAAGTGATGAAGTGAAGCTGAAAATGAGGACTCAAATGTGATAATGAAGCTCATCAAATTCGAAGGAAGCACCATAAAAATAAAGGTGAATGAAGCTAGAAAGAGGATTAACAAAATTGCAGAAAAAAAATGTCGATGATGATGAATCTCCATTTTCTATCTTCTTTTTGAATTTTCTACGTGGAGAGAGAAAGAGAAAGAGAAAGAGAAAGAGAGAGATGAAGCGAATGTGAGCTATATATGTTATAGTGATATAGATGTTATCATATCTTTCTGTTTAGAAACTTTTTTGTTACCGATATCATTGTGCGGAGGGCACCGTCAATATTTGAACGAGTGTAAGCTCTAATGACTATTTTGACCCTGTGAATGTAATTGAAATGACTCTCTTAACCGCGTGTGGATCATGATCAAAAACGAAAAAGGTATTAACTTGATTTCCCGCCCAAAACAGGGAAGTTTTGCACGGAATAAGGAAGAAATTCAATGTCTTGGTATCTCTATAAACGGCAACGGCAATCCATGTGATTATTTTTTTTCTTACTTATTATTACTTTTAGCTTCTTTAATAAAACACACTCATATCTTTTATTTCCAGATTTGTTAATGAAGAAAGGCCGGAACACTAGGTGTCATTTAGAAGGAACATTTGGCACCGTATGTGGGAAGAGAAAGAATTTTCCCACTAATTTCTTATCATCTGAGAACAAATGATACGATCCACATCTAGTGGCAAATGTGGAGAAAAGATGGCGATGATTCAAATGGCAAGCAATAAGTTTCCTCGACATGTGCAAATACGTAGAGATGGTGAAGAACAAATTGAGGTCATAGAAACTTCAATGAGACACGCTTTCAACACCATCGCTGGGGGTTTTGCTAGTGGTGAAGAGTCTAGCTCTACTCTAAGAAGGTACGCCTACAGGTTAATCAGGTACATACATCTTTTCGATGTTTGAATTTAATCATTGATATCACCTTCTCGATCAAATATCAACAAGGGATCGTCCCTCATAAGGACGACCCTATGGTGGTAGATGTCTGGATCTTTAATTAGTATGTAAGTAGAGCCTTGATTGCCACATGCTTATAGGCGGAGTTACATCAAGTTTTGTATTCTTACCACTCCACTAGAGAGACTACCAACAAATTGGTATTTGGAGTTGATGCGATGATTGTCGTCGAAATTGATGTTCCCATATGGAGCAGAGAGTATGTCTCCGAGGATGATAACAACCTCATTTTGTTAGATAATCTACAACTTCTGGAGGAAGTAAGAGATGCGGCTAGGTGGGATTTAGTATGGGAAAGGAGAGTTGTTTCCCACCATAGGAAAATATTTTTTGACCATTAAATCAGTTGAAGAACATAATCTAATGGTAGACTATCAACACTAGATTTTTTCACACTATCTCTCACCACCACTCTCTCTCCTCCCTCCATCCCCATTCACCCACCACAGCCACAAGCAACACAATATCCAAACAGCTTCCCCATTCCCGTTGTTATTATTCATTAACTAAAATCATCCCTCCCTTCAGTTGTCCATTAACTGGAATCCTTTATTTTTAATTAATCCACGTTATTATTCATTGCATATTTTGCTCATAGATCCAAAACAAAACAAACAATCATGTTCATAGATCCAAAACAAATCGAAAGGCTTTTGCATTTAGCCATTATTTACAAAGCTCAGATTCTATTTCATTTTCAATCTCATAATTGTCTACGATTTGAAGATGGTGATGCACTGTGTGGGTGACGGAAAGAATTTGGGGGGCAAAGGCTAATAGATCTCAAATAATAAAAAATAAGAAAAGCCTCGCCTCTCGCAAGGATAATTGTTTTTGACATGGCCCCCATATTTCAAAATGATATGTATCCAAACAAGAAAAGCTCCCCCAACATTAAAAGGGACCTGAGCCCTACAAGAAATGTGATCCCTTTAATTGAAGGGGCACAAACTGAACAATAAATTCTCTCCATATATAAAAAAGCATGAGTCATACAAGAAATGTCTTCCCTCTAAACGAATAAAAAAAATGGTCTTCCTACATAAAAAGGGATTTGAGTCATACATAAAGTGGCCTCCCTCTAAACGAAGAGGCATGACATTGAATCAAATCACACCATTTAGATTTTTGTAAATGTATTTTAAGAATTAATATGTGAAAGTTGCACAATGATACGATTTTAATTAGATGTTTGTCTACAAAATTTACACCATCAATGCATATAAATTATTCATTTATATTATTGATAATATTTAAATTTAATTTTAAATAAAAAAAAATTGGGTGCGGATATGAACCTCACTTTCTTTATTCTATTTTGTAATATTTTTTTGAAAGATTGTTATATTTTGTAATAAAATGTGGATCGCATAGAAGAGTTTAGTAAACATAAGTGAAATCAAAAGAATACCATAGTTATATTATGACGAGGCGTTATTTGGTTGCATATCAAATAGACAAATTTACGAAGGTAAAAGTTATGAAGTATATCACAAATGGAAAAGAAAAACATTAATTTCTTTATGATAATACTTAGGAGTACCCCATTCCAGCAACTACATTGGTTTATCCGTCAATAATCAATGAATGTTTGCATTATTCAATATTTATAATAACAATATTATTTTTATAAAATAATTAAAGAAATCAATAAACACACGTAAACATGTGGTTTTCTCTTGAGTAATTACTCGTGTGGACACATCTTCTATGTACAATGTAACTAACCCAACAACAATCTCTCTCCCCCCTCTCTCTCCATTTGAGTGACCAATGAAAGTTTGTGTATTCCAACAAACATGGTGTGAAAACCATGATTGAGCTAAACAATGATAATAATAAAGAAGGAACAAATTTACGTTTTGTGGTCATCTTCTTGGATTTTCCATATATCAATTAATTTTTTCTGTAAAAATGGGATTCATCAGTGGCATGATCATTGGTATTATGATTGGTATCATATTGGTTGTCGCTTTCACTCGTCAAGAAAGTACTCGATCCAAGCGCCGCACAGATTTGGTATATCTTCTAAAACTTACATTAATTTAATTGATTTTAACTCCTTCCTCTATTTCATTTCATAGTAATAATATGAACCATTTTCTATGATACTTCTTGTTATAATTTTATTAACTTACGTGTTTGGGGTGTGGTTTTTATGAATCTATTATAGGCAAAGACAATAGCAAAGTTTGCGAGGATGACAGTGGAGGATTCGAGAAAACTTCTACCTCCAAATTTTTATCCGTCATGGGTGGTATTTACTCAAAGACAAAAGTTTAGTTCAGTTTTCTCCTTTTATGTTGAAACTTTTACTTGTAGAACCTCCAAAATAAATTTTGTTATAGATTCTAATATTATTATATTTCATAATACAGTTAAATTGGCTTAATAGCCATTTAGAAAAGATTTGGCCATTTGTCAATGAGGTAATTTACTTAAGTTTTTTTTTTATTATCAAGTTTGGGTATATATATTTTATTATGTGAGGTTATGGATATAGTGTTTTTTCTAATACAATATGAAAATATATGTAGGCAGCGACAGAATTGGTAAAAAGCAATGTCGAACCAATTCTTGAACAGTATAGGCCAGTGGTTTTGTCTTCTCTCACGTTTTCAACGTTTACACTCGGTAGTGTAGCTCCACAATTTACAGGTTAGATATATAATTATTATTGTGAAATTCGAGTCTTATCTTTTGTGATATGACTAATTATGAGTATAAAATATTATATTTATTTGATTGACAATTTCATGCGGCACTCGTTGTGATTGTCATTGGTTTATGCAAAATTCATTACAAAAAATGGATGATTTTGCTCGTGCTTATTATGCTCTAGATTTCTCGTAGTCTATTATACTCGTTAGTCATAACCTAAGTGAACAAAGTGAACTTGAAGGTTTTTAATTGATCTATATATGTTGCTCAAAATGTATAGGAATTTCAATTATTGAAGAGGATAGTGGGCCCAATGGAGTCACAATGGAGTTTGACATGCAGTGGGATGGTAACCCGGATATTGTTCTTTCCATTAAAACCAAAGTTGGTATTGTACTACCTGTGCAGGTAACTCACAAATATTTGTTGGATGACTCAAAGCATTAATTTTAAGGTTAAATAATTTTTGGACCATGTAAATATTTCAAATTTCATTTTTAGTTCATCAAAAAAAAAATTAGCAAGTTTTGGTCCTCTAAATATTTTTCGTCACAACTTTCAGCCTATGTTTTTAAGTAAACTCACGTGTATCCTCCATATTTTTCAATGAATTTTTTATATATAGTATCATATCAATCTCTTTCACAAAATTTAGAATTTTTTAACAAAATATGAACTAAATATAAATGTTAAAGCGTTAAAAAATTAAAATTTATATTTTATTTATTCCTTATTAGACAAATTTATACATTTGAAAAATATATTTCTATAATGTACTAAACATAATTGCAAAAAATAATTCAAGGTTTTAAAGGATATATATATGAGTTTCCTTAAAAGCAATGACTAAAAACCGTAATGAAAAACATATATATGGGTACCAAAACTTGCTGAAAATTTAGAGGGATTAAAAATGAAATTTGAAATATTTATAGGGACAAAAAAATTATTTAACCCTCAATTTTAAATTTTAACAACCTTTACCATTCTATTATTTCTATTTCATTGTAACTTGTTTATATAGGTAAAAAATATTGGATTCACTGGGGTTTTCAGGTTGATCTTCAAACCTCTTGTAGCTGAATTTCCTGCTTTTGGAGCCGTATGTTTTTCTCTAAGAAAAAAGGTGATTTATATTGTCTTGTAATTTATCCTCATATTAGAAAATAAAATATTTTAAGTTATTTGTCTAATAAGTGTTTCAACATGTTGAATGAACAAAAAAATATTTGATGTTATTTCATGATAGCTCTACTCTTTGATGTCTAGTAACAAAATAAAACTAACTTCGATGAATGGTCGCACATGATGCAGATTCCAGTTGGCTAGTTATAATATAATGTCAATGAGAATTTGTTAAAAAACTTGCATAGTTCAAAAATTTAACTACTTCGATTTTTGTTTTTATTTGTTTTACGAACAGAAAGCTTTGGATTTTACTCTTAAGGTTGTTGGTGGTGATATTTCAACCTTACCAGGGGTATCTGAAGCTATTGAGGTACAAGAAAATTATTTTGAAAGACAATTTTGTTATTCCTTTGATTTTATTTGGTCAAATGTATCATGAGGTCCTTTAAGTTCAATATTTGTATTAGATTAGTCCATTCAGTTTTTATAATTTCAAATTAGTTCTTTATGTTAGTAAAAGTATGTACCTAGTCTTTTAAGTCATAAAAATCATGCACCATTGCCTCTCTTACCATCAAACTCAATTAAAAAATGCTTATGTGATTGTTAAGTTGGTTGGTCCAAATTCACCGCTTTCAAAACTATTGTTCATACTTCATAGATGTATTATTCAGTCTTAGTTTAAAATAAAATCGATCGACTATTTGATTTATAATGTTGTTGATGGAATTTTATGTGATTATGATTGAATTGGGAAACAACATGAAGAAAATGTATCAAGATAATTATGTTTGATGTTATAAACGGGTTTTAGACCTTCCACCTCAATAATGTTAAATGGTCACTTAAGCACTTTTCAACAAAGTTAGAAGAAAAAAGGATCAGCTTGTTGCAAAAATAAAAAATAAAATATTAACAAACTAACTTGTTCACTTTTACTGATATAAAAGATCAATTTAAAAAAAAAACTAAAAGGACTAATCCGGTACAAGCGTTAAACTGAAAGGATTTCATGATGCATTTCGAAATTTTATATACATGGATATGCTAAAATATAAAATGGGAAAAAACAGACAAAATCTTTGCATGTAGACAAAATTTCATAGTTGTGTAATAAAATAATGATTAGGCAGTAGATAAGTTTTATGGTTTCACAAATTTTATTGTTGCATGCTATTTTTTACCATTGAAAATACTAATTACATATCCAAGGTTTTAAAGGGTGCTTCTCTACTTCCTTTTCCCTAATCTTTTGAAGATCATAAATATTGTTAGAGGATACTCAAAAAAGAGCGTCAGGTTTTTGTACATTGTCGTTTGAATCATGGATAAGTACAATCAACTACATAAGTTTCTCGTATGGATGTTATTGTCAATTTATTTTCAAATCATGCAACATTGTACCTAAGTAACAAACTACTCTTATTTATTCAGGAAACAATTCGAGATGCCATTGAAGACTCTATAACTTGGCCGATACGTAAAGTCATACCAATTATACCAGGAGATTATAGGTATAAGAAATTTCATTCTTACTATCTTCCGAAAAGCAATACGAGATTATTTTCTTTCTTGCTAAGTTATGTTGTAGGAACCTTAAAAGTTTGTTTGGGGATGTGGTCCAATGATAACCATTGTATTAACTTTAATATAATAGTTAATATAAATTTTAAAACTTTCAATTTAAAAGTTCTATTATGTACAATTTTTTCTTCGGAATCAACAATTAATATTTTTAGCATGAGGAATGCTAGCAACACTCTCTTTTGAGCATTCTCTAGCACTCACTCTTTTATTAGGTGAAATCAATGTGGGACCTACACTTTGGAAATTGAACCCACATATGGTGGTGGGACGTACAATGATTTTACCCAATAAAAGAGTGAGTGCTAAAGAGAGTGCACAAAAGAGAGTGTTGGTAGCATTGCTCTTTTAGCATTTCCCATTTTTCTTTATGGTTGGGCTTGAATCTAAGTTGACCTTTAACTTACCCATCTTCCTAGTTGGAATTAACCTCAAGTGTTATCACTAGTGAAATGTATTATAGAGAGACTTGTGATTTAAAATTTATGTAATTAAATTATTATTATTATTATTAGTTTGGGCTTTAATCACAAATTCATGTTGACGAATCTTTAATTTTCTTAGAGAGTTGATTGTTATCTTGGTTGTTGGCATGTGTTGATCGTATTGAATTTTATTTTGGAATTATAAATTAATATCATTGTCATTTCTACATGTTTTGAATATTATTTTTTTCGGTCAAATTGTCTTCTTTGTCTTTTTCATCACATTTACAAAGCATATCCTTATGTTTACTTGATAGCATTTTAATAACATTATTTTTAATAGAGAACATGTGATTGTTTCTTCATCTCACAGTAACCTAGAATTGAAACCCGTTGGAACACTAGATGTAAAACTAGTGCAGGCAAAGAACTTATCGAATAAAGATATAATTGGGAAATCTGATCCTTTTGCTGTGGTATTTGTACGCCCACTCCGTGACAAAACCAAAACCAGTAAAATAATTGTAAGTCCCTATTTATTATTTATTTGTTTCTTTATCATTGTGTGTGGTTGCAAATCATAATATAATTACTGGTCATGCTCAGAACAACCAGTTGAACCCAATATGGAATGAGCACTTTGAATTCATTATTGAAGACGAATCAACACAACACTTGACCATAAGAATCTTTGATGATGAAGGCATTCAAGCAGCTGAGCTTATTGGTTGTGCCCAAGTTTCCCTAAAGGAACTTGAACCTGGTAAAGTTAAGGATGTATGGTTGAAATTGGTTAAAGATTTAGAGATCCACAAAGATAACAAATATAGGGGTGAGGTAATATATTAATTTCTTATAATTTTTGTTACATTCACATAGTTTGTGAAGAGTTTGTCTGCTTTATGTTCTTTGTCTTCTCACGACATTCTAATATTTTGTTTGTAGAAACTTAAATTATATTATTTTATAATACCTATTGAGCTTTGTTCCATCTTGTTATCAACCCATATAGGTGCACTTGGAGCTATTGTATTGCCCATGTGGAGTTGAGAACACTTTTAAGAGCCCTTTTGTCCGTGATTACTCACTAACTACGTTTGAGAAGACCTTGAAGAATGGAGCTAGTGATGGAGAGGAAGAAGATAATTCAATATCATCATCACGGAGGAAAAGCAACGTGATTGTAAGAGGAGTTCTATCAGTCACTGTAATTTCAGCTGAAGACTTACCAATAGTAGATTTTATGGGCAAGGCTGACCCATTTGTTGTCCTTGCATTGAAAAAATCAGAAAAGAAACAAAAGACCCGAGTAAGACTTATGATGTTATTGGGGTTACACTTTTGCAATATTTTAGTTTTTAAATAAGTTTAATTTGATCAATTGCAGGATAATAACAAATGATTAAATAGATTTAAAATTTGAAATAGTATCAAAAGCACAATAGTTATAAAGATATTTTAACATGTTTTGTTCTAATTTACAAGTCAAGCAATTATATATTGATAATTTGTGCAAATGTTGAATTATATATAGTTTCAATATATTAAACAATAATTAATGTATTCTCAGGTTGTAAATGAAACTCTAAATCCAGTATGGAATCAAACATTTGACTTCGTTGTGGAGGATGGATTACACGACATGCTAATTGTTGAACTATGGGATCATGACACCTTTGGAAAGGTAACACCTCTTAAACTTGTCTACTTGAAGTTGTTTGTTTCAAAGTACATACTATATGAATTGAAAACTTCATTCGACAACTTATAGTTAATACTAAATACATACATACATATGTGCGCGCGCTTGTGTGGGTGGGGGGGAGGTTGCTTTTAGAAGTACGATCATTCCTCCAGTAAGGGTGGTGATGTTTTTTCTGCTTTGTGAAGAAATGATCTCTTCTTTCTCTTCCCTTGTTCCATTTATGCTAAAACCTTCATCCATTTTCAAACCGCACAACAATTACCCGATATCCTAACTTCCCACCTCCCTCTAACCACTCTTTAGCGAGCTAGCTATCTCTTAGGGGACATGTTCCTTTCATGACCTTTTACTCGCCCCTACACTAAGGGTGTTCTCTCCTTGGATATCACGAGGGCACTCCCTTATTTAGGACGGAGGTATGGAGCTATGTTTCTTATGATAGTCCAATATAATATATAAATATTTTGATAGCCATTTTTTTTATTTATATTGTTTTTAAATCATTAATTTCAAATACTCTGAATTAGACTTTGAAACTTTTTATTATGAATTCAACAATGTTCCTCTTTTTTGCAAAGAAGTTATGCAAGTTAATGGAAGTAATTTTATTTAAATGTTGTTGTGCACATAACTTTTTTCTTGTATGCGTGGTTTGATTAAGATATTCGTTATGTTATCTCCCCCTCTCCTCAAGTGACCACTTTGTCATATTCATCTTGGTTTTACATGGTATTTTCATGAATCGGAAGAAATTGAGTGTTTTCCTTTTTCTTTTGTAGGAAAAAATGGGAAAAGTGATCATGACACTAACCAAGGTCATATTGGAAGGGGAATACGACGAAACATTTATTTTGGATGATGCTAAATCCGGAAAGATTAATTTGCATCTAAGGTGGACTCCACAACACAAGTATCGGGAACCTTAATAGACTTCTTACATACACATTTGACTGGATTTATTTCTATAAAAATGATTGTTAATATTTTTTTAAAAATTATTTAATTTAAAATTTGTTTAAAAAAGGCTAGCACAATACACACAAATTAACTGATGGTACAATATGTCCTCGTGAGCTTAGCTCAGTTGGTTGGGACAATGCATAAAATATGCAAGGGGTCACTACCAAAAAAAAAACTAATGGTACAATATGGTTGATCTACATTAATCAAAATCTATCGTCCAGTCCAAATCGCTCTAGGAGTTAAGATCCTCTCCATTTATGTCTTTCTCCATTTGGATAAAAAGTAAAAAAATAATTAATGATGGTGAGATCCACTCAATAATAAAACTCACAGCCTTTTTATATGTGTATCTCTTTTTAAATGACATTCTCCATTTATTTTTATAAATGAAGAAGATCTTAACTCAAAATCGGTATTGGCACAAGACTAAACATTCATTCACCCATTTACTCCACTTAATTGGGTCTTCATTTGTAAAAAATTCAAGTAGTTCTAGTCCATCAATCATAAGTTGTATTCAAAATACACTTTGAACTTAAGAGCTTCTTTTTTTAGTTTCTTTCAACCATCCTCTATTTCATTAGCTATCAAAGTACCTTCCAAATTGTCACTCCTCTTTTGGCCCTCTAAGTTTTTCAAAGTTGTGATTTTGACCCCTTAAAAAAAACAACTCTTTCCAAGCCCCCTAAATTTACTTTCTGTTGCAATTTTGATCCCCCACACCAATTTTGATCTAGTCAACGGATATGTGGGTGTCATGTGTGTAATTATTTTTATTTTTTAAAAAAAATTGTATTTAAAAAAAATGTTTTTTTTAATTACAAAAAAAAAATTGTTTTTTTATTTGTAAAAATTTCATTACAAATTAGTTTTTTGTTTTTTTATTACAAAAATTAAAAAAAATTATTTTTTAATTACAAAATTAAAAATATTATAAAATTAAAAATTTACACACGTGGAAATATATACTATGTTTTTTTTTTTTAGTATAAAAGTATAAATATACTATTACTTTCGTATTCAATACATAAGCAACGGCGGATAGCGGGAATCGAACCCGCGTCTTCTCCTTGGCAAGGCGCCCACGACAGTGTTGACTGGGCCAAAATTGCAACAGAAAGTAAACTTAGGGGGTCTGAAAAAAGTTGTTTTTTTAGGAGGTCAAAATCACAACTTTAAAAGACTTAGGGAACAAAATTGTGTACATGCACCCGGACCAAGGAGATTGGTAAAAAGATGTTCAACTATTAAGGATTATCGTTTTTCAGAATAAGAAGAATGATTTATTTGATCATTTGACTAGTTTACCATTAACATGAAAATCAGCAATGAATGTCAAAAAAGTCGTCGTTTATTTCATTTCAAATTTCTTCAAGGACGCTCTTTTCATTCCAAAAAGTCATATTTTTGTCTTTTAAAATAAACTAATTAATAGTAATAATAGGAAGTATGTTTGAAAAGAAATTACTCCCTCCGGTTTCAAATATAAGAAAATATTTATTTTTTAGGTTAATTGAATAATTAATATATATGTTTTACAATGTAGATCAGATACGTTAACTACTCAATGAACCTAATAAAAGAAATTTTTCTTATATATGAGACCGGATGGAGTAAATAATAAATCCACATAGTAACTTGTATAGAAGCATATATTTATGGACACATTTTTCTTTCAAATGAGGCTTATAATTAGGAATGAAGAAAGTAATAAACTAAGACCATCCACAATGGTGGATGCTTCACATATTTAGCACCACATTAAATAGGCACCCCTATTGTGGAGAATAATATATGGGTGACTATGGAGAATGGTGGCTATGGAAGCACCCTCTCTTCATTTTTCATGAGTCACATTTAATAAATCTTAATAAAATAAATAAATGTTGTTAAAATGTAATGATATAAAATTATTTGTGAGACCTATTTAATAATTTATTTTGATGTGTTGGGTTGGAGAAAAGTGATGTGGACATATGAAATAAATGTAAACATCTAATTTATGGTGCTCTGTTGTGGATGGTCTAATGTTCTTTGTGAAAATTTCCTCAAAATTAAAATTAAAATGTTCCTTGTGAAAAGAAACATTGCATTTAAAAATGAATAAAGTTTGTAATAGAAGCACACTCTCGAAATAACGGATACTATGGAAAGTTTTGGCCCTCTCTTGGTAATTATACAGAACATTTACTTGTCTCATACGTTCTCCTGCTCATATCACGTATTTTATTTGAGATGCATACACTTCTTAAAAAGAATTATAAGACTAAAATTGAGTTTAATTTTCAGGCAATGTTAGCCTAAAAAGTTTTTTAGTGTTAGTACATCACAATGAATCATGTGCGTAACTCTAAAAGTTAACCAAAAAAATAAATAATATAGAGGGTATGTTGCAAAATAATTGAAATTTAGCGGTGGTTATTTGTCAATTTGCAGGGGTTTTAGACCCCTAAAAACTTGGTTAAATTTGTGGAGGTTTCTAACCTACTCCAAATTTCTGTTTTATAACAGATTTCAAAAACCAAATAAATTATATATGATTGACTAGGTTTCCTATCTCAATTAATTGTGATGACTTTTTTTTGGTCTAAGTAGTCTAATGAATTTTATCCATTACTACAAATAAGTGAAAAATCTAGGTTTCATGTCAAACTAACTCAATGCTTCTGATGCTTGCTTTTAAAAACAATCATATGATTCCTTGGTCTCTAAAAAACAAGTGGATAAACCGCATGGAGGCTACAAGGAATATGAACTTCATGGTGTCTCATATCTACAGGGAAAGCAATGTTTGTGCAGATGCCTTAGTCAATATAAGTTTAAATATACATGGTTTTGTTTGGTGGCAGGATGCTCCTAGTAACATTAGACAGGAAGTGGTTAAAAATATGTTGGGAATGCCCAACTATAGGTTTACCACCTTTTGAAAAGGTTTGGGGTATATCCCACTTTTCTTTTTGTATGCTCTTATTTTCTTTGAATGAATTTGGGTAGTGCACTTTGCACTACTCTTTGGTTAAAAAATAAAATAAATTCTGACTCCTACATACTACAATGTCTCTACCTGAGTTATAATAATTATGATGACTTTATTACTAATATTAAGTATTTTAAGAGGACTGCTAATTTACACCCGCCTAGGTGATTGAGCAATGTGGCGGTGGTTGAGCAAGGAAAGAGTAGGGACCGCGTCGTGGCAAGCGAGCCAGACCAGAAATTTGAATTTTTCAGGGATTTTTAGCTTCCATATCCAAGACCAAGAACCCAGAGGAGAATGAGTGGTGGTGGAGTTTGAATTGTCAAGGAGCGAGGAGTATCCACTTTTAGTGGTGTAGGTACCATTAATGTTGTGGTTCCAAATGAAAGTATCTTCAACCCTCTCATTAAACTTGATGTGTGTGTTGTTTATGTAGTCTGCAATAGTCTGCGGGAGGTTAGTGTAAAGAGCCTGGGTGTGTTGACCATTATAAGTGAAGACATCTCTCACGGTGAGATGAAGGTCATGAATGTCAATGATAGGAACTTGTGAACCAATAAGACCATGGGAGCTCTAGTTTTGGAACCAAAAAGATGAGGAGGAAACGCTGTTGTATTGCCTCTGAGACTGTACATACTCCAAAAACATCTGGCTCAAGCTTGGCTTCACAGATCAAGTTTACTTTTCCGAAGAAACTGTGCGTGGCTAGGTTAAAATTAATGCTACAGGTGCGCTTTCAACCATCTTCCTTGCTAGTCTCTGGTGGACGTGGAGACACCGTAACCAGATGTGTCTTAGTCATGAAACTTGGTCCCTCACTCGGATTCATTTCCACATTCAAAGCTCGGCTGAAATGATTAAGAGCACCTTTCATACCGTGATTGCTCCTCATCCAGACCGTATGGTTCGTTGGAACAACGGAAACTTCAGTTGTTTTGTCCTCAATGTGGATGGAAGCTGCTTGGGAACTCCAACTCGAGCTGGATATGGTGGCATCATATCCGGAATTATGTTGGCCTCTATCTCTCAGGTTTCTCGGGCTACATTGCAGTAACTACTAACATTTTGTTCGCTGAGCTCACTGCAATCCACTATGGTCAACTCCTGGCAGTAGGATCAGACATTGAGGTTTTAGTCTGCTAGTCTGATTCGCTGCTATCTACAAAGCTTGTCCTCATCATGTTTCCAATTATCATGTCTATGTTGTTTTAATCCAAGACATTAAAGATATTCTCTCCTCAAGAAACTTCTCCATTCATCATTGTCTCAAAGAAGGGAATCAATGTGCTGACTTCTTAGCTAAGCTCGGAACCACCTCAAATGAGGAATTCTCTACTCATGTTTCTCCTCCAAGCGACCTTCTCCCTTTGATCAGGAACGACGCCATGGAAATTTTTTTCCCTAGAGCTTAGGCTTTCTTTTTTCTCTTATTGTCGTTTTTTTTTCTTTTTTCTTAGCCTTGTAACCAAATTCTTTTTTACACCCACCTAAAAACACTAAGGTGTAAATTTGCAAGCAACACCCACTTATTTTTTTACTAAAAAATCCATTTATCATTATTCAACCTAATTTTAAATGGAAGGGCAGTTTAGTAGCTGAATAAATAGTATCTCCATGTTTCTCGGCCGAATATACTATTGTGAATTTGTCCAAATTAATTAGCGGTGTTTTTTTTCTTCTCTTTCAACTAATTTACGAGCATGGTGTTTTTTTTTCTTCAACTAATTAATGAGCACAATGTTTTATTCTTTCTTTCAACTAATAATTTTATTTTGGCAGCGTTTTTTTCAGAATTTTTTTTTTTTTTGCCAGGGTTAGTAATTTAGTAACCAAAATCAGTTTATGAAAAACTTCAGTTTACAATAACATGTTCTTCTTTAAAAAAAAAATAACATACTATTCTTTCAAAAAACAAAAGAATAAAATAAAAAATTAACTTACCGTTCATGAAAAAATAACATGTTTTTGTATCCAAATTTAAATTAAAAAGAAACAAGTTGAAATCGTAATTCATTTAAAAACGATTAAGCTTGGAACAATACTAAGGAATTAGTATTATGGCTTCGGGAGGGTGATGCCAATTCCAAATATTTTCATGCTATCATGTCAGGTAGACGCCGCAAAAATGCTATGTCATCCGTGACAGTTGGTGGACGTGTTGTTGAGGGTGTCGCAAATGTGAGGGAGGCTGTGTTTGATCATTTTCAGAACCACTTTCAACCGCAAGTCTGCAACAGGCCAAAGGTGGATGAGTTACTATTTCGTAGATTATCTTTTGCTGACGGCTCTCAGTTGACATGTCCGTTTCACGAGGAAGAAATTAATGCTGCTGTTTGGGATTGTGATAGTTACAAAAGTCCTGGGCCTGATGGCATCTCGTTGGGGTTTATCAAAGACTTTTGGCCAGAATTGAAGAATGATCTTATGCGGTTTGTTTCGGATTTTCATCGTCACGGTCGTTTATCGAAAGGAATAAATAGCACTTTCATTGCCCTTATTCCTAAGATTGACAACCCTCAACGTCTGAATGATTTTCGACCTATTGCCTTGGTGGGTTGCTTGTATAAAATTTTGGCGAAGGTGTTGGCTAATCGGTTGAGACAAGTGATAGGAATTGTAAATTCAGAGACCCAATTAGCCATTGTTAAAGATATGCAGATTCTTGATGAGATTCTTATTGCTAATGAGGCTGTCGATGAAGCTCGCAAGATGAAAAAAGAGATGTTATTGTTTAAAGTTGATTTTGAAGAAGCACATGACTCAGTGGACTGCGGATATTTGGATGGTGTGATGGGAAGAATGGCTTTTCCAACTTCGTGGCGTAAGTGGATCAAGGGGTTTGCGTCAAGGTGACCCGCTCTCTCCTTTTCTATTTCTCCTTGCAGCAGAAGGTTTGAACGTTTTGATGAGTGTGGCAGTGAATGTGAACCTTTTTACTGGCTACTTGGTTGGGGCGCAGGCTCCTACTGTGATCTCCCACTTACAGTTTGCAGATGATACTCTTTTGATAGGCGCTAAGAGTTGGGCAAATGTTCGTGCTTTGCAGGCTATTCTGGTTATCTTTGAAAACATGTCAGGGTTGAAGGTAAATTATCACAAAAGCATGTTGTTCGGAATTAATATCGAAGGTTCTTGGTTGTCTGAAGCTGCTTCAATTTTATCTTGGCATTCCTTTTGTGTATTTGGGCCTTCCTATTGGTGGGGATCCTAGACGCTTGAATTTTTGGGATCAGGTTGTTGATTCTTCTTAATTCGTCCTGTCTTCACTGCTTGTCTACGCCCTTTCTTTTTTCAGAGCTCCCGCAGGTATAATCTCTTCCATTGAATCTATTTTACTTAATTTTTTTTTGGGGTGGGGTTGAGGTTAACAGGAAAATTGTTTGGGTTGACTGGAATACTATTTGTATGAGTAAGGAGGTTGGTGGTTTGGGGGTAAGGAGGCTAAAGGAGTTTAACATTGCTCTTTTGGCAAAATGGTGTTGGAGGTGTTTAGTGGATAGGGACAGTTTGTGGTTTAAGGTGTTGTCGTCCCGTTAAGGAAAGGAGAGAGGGCGACTTAGAGAGGGTGGTAGGATGGGGTCGGCTTGGTGGAGGGAAATAGTAAAAATCCGTGGAGGGATAGGAGTAGAGGGTGGGAATTGGTTTGAAGAGAGTATTTCAAAACGTATTGGTAACAATTTTAATACTTATTTTTGGTCAGATTGTTGGGTGGGGACGACGACATTTATGGAGAGATTTAGGAGGCTGTTTGATTTATCGATTCACCAGGACCTGATGGTGGACGCGATGCACGCCTTAGGTTGGGGTAAAAATGGGGAGGCTTGGGGGTGGAGGCGTCGGTTGTTAGCATGGGAGGAGGAACTAGTGGTGGAGATTAGGAATTTGCTTTCTAATGTTACTTTGCAGGATTCTGTGGAAGATGTCTGGATGTGGAGACCAAATACAGGTGACGGTTACACAGTTTGTGGTGTGTATCAAATGCTCATGAGGCAAGAGATGCATGATCATGACGTTGTTTCGGAGGCACCTTGGCATAAAAGTGTTCCTTTGAAAGTCTCTCTTTGCGCGTGGCGCCTCTTTCACAATAGATGACCGACAAAGAATAACTTGGTGCGCCGAGGCGTTATTAATATGGATAACCAATTATGTGTATCAGGGTGTGGCCAAATTGAAACAATTGATCATTTAATTATTCATTGCCCTGTTTTTGGTAATCTCTGGCAACTTGTTAAATCTTTGATTGGTGCGTACTCAGTGGATCCATATCAGGTTACAGATCATTTTTATCAATTTGTTCACTCCTCAGGTGGTCTTGCTTGACGTCGGTCATTCCTACATTTGATTTGGCTTTGTTGTATTTGGGTTCTTTGGAACGAAAGAAACCAGACTCTTTGCTAATAAGGCTAATTCGACCGTGCAACTTTTGGAAAAGGTTAAGATGTCCTCTCTTCGCTGGTTGAAAGCTAAAAAAGTGTGTTTTCCTTTTGGTTACCATATGTGTTGGCAACATCCCTTTGTTTGTTTGGGGATTGACTGATGTTTTTTACTTTCATTACTGACTCTGTTCCTAAGACTGGATTGTTGTAACTTTGTTTTGCTTCTTTAGGCACTCCTTGTGCTAGGAAGCAAACTTTTTTGTCGTTAATATATATCTCATTTTGGCTTGTTCAAAAAAAAAAAATACTAAGGAATTAGTGTAGATACAAGATAGTGTAATTGCATTTTTTTTTGTGCCCGGTGTTTGAACCTTGGACCTTGCATATATTATTATGCATTGTTCATATCAACTGATCTAAACTCACGGGAAGTCGGGAACAATGTAATTACATGTTTTTTGAGTGCAAGGTGAGACAAACTTTTAAAGAAACAATATTTTAAATGATGCAAATGGGTGTAAAATAATGAGATGGATGTAAACAATTAGATAAAACTTAGGGAAAATTACACACACCTCCCTTAAGGTATGTACAAATGTCATTGACACCCCCTTGATTTCTCAAAAAGCATTGACCTCCCTTATAAGTTAACACTGTTATAATTTTGAGAGAACTTTTCTTTCCTCTATTAAACTGCAATTCTTTCCTGCACTACCAACAAACAAGTATATTGCACTCATGTTCATCCACTCACTTCCAGAATTAAAACACTCTACCACCGAACTAGTTAGAGTCTCAGCAATTGTTTTCATGGCCATTTCCACTTAATAAAGTTAGTTCCTTTAAACTATAGTGAAAATATCCAATCGACAAATTCAAGATTTCTCAAACAAGTTCCTTATTCTTCAATAAATTTTTCAATTCTGGTATTCCTGATTTTCATTGAGTTAAAGGAAAAAAAAATTGACCAACATTTGACTTTAAAACTATTCCCATATCAAATTTGGATATTTTCTAAAAGAAAGAAGAAGAAAAAAACGTATGGTTTGTATGGTTTTAATCGTTACTTATATGAGATTGTTTGTGTTAATGAGTAAAATCTAGTTATCTCTTTACCAATAAAAAGTTCTTGAGTTATCTAGGAAAGTGGGGGTGTTAACAAATCTGGTGACAAAATGAATGAATTGATAAACTAAAGAAGTAGGATGATGGAAGGGAGAAGATTTGAGAACGGAATCAAGCTAACGCCGTTTGGACAGAAGGGTAGAAGATACCTATTTAGTGAAAATTTAAGGGAGGTAAGTGTTTATTTAATAAATAGAGGGGGTGTGCGTGATATTTGAACAAACCTTAAGGGAGATGAGTATAATTTGCCCTAAAACTTATAAAAATGAATATCAATAATCAAATGGGTGTGGATTGCTAACTTGCACCTTACTAATTTTAGGTGGGTATAGCTTGTTAATTTACACCTTAATGTTTAGGTTAGTGTAAATTAACAACCCATTTTCTTAAAATGCGTTATTATTTTATCAAAAGATTCGATTCCATCAAAAGTATATTCATGATAATATATATATACTTCAAATATCAAGCGTTGTTTTTTTATATAAGGTTGTTGACGCAAAACACATCAACTATAAATTAAAAAAGAAATCAAAAAGAAGGGGGGGACATAAAGCCCTAACCTTTCAACCATTTACAAATCTGTAACAGGGTAAGCTTAACCTATCCCTAATGTAATCAGCTCTAACTTGTAAGTGAATTTCATTCATCCATAAAATAGAATTACACGGCATACCAACATTTGCTAATCTATCAGCACAACAATTACATTCCCTAAAAATATGTGTGACAAAAAAGTTCATCTGCCTTGATAGAGAAAGACAATTATCCCATCTAGTTATGATTCTCCAGGGAACTAAAGAGATAGATTTGAAGGCCAGCAGGACTAACATAGAATCAGTCTCTAACCAAAAATTAAACCAGCCTTTACTATGAGCAATCTCAATAGCCTGCATGGCACCTGATAATTCAGCAAATAAAGAGGAGCTTAAACCCAAATTTTGAGCAAAACAACCTATACATTCAACTTCGTTGTTTCTGAAGATACCACCACACGCAACCTTCGATGGAATACCACCGGCTGCACCATCTGTGTTACATTTAATCCAGTCAAAAATAGGTGGATGCCATAAGACTTCAATGATCTTTAGGGCCTTAGGGGGATGAATAACAATATTAAAAGTTTTAAGAATACTAAACTTAGTTATAGAATTACAAGCAGCTTTGCTTGTATTGTTACCAGACAAAGAAACATTAGCAACAATCAAATTAATAGCAACTCTCCAGTGGATTTTCTTGTTTGAGAATCTTGATTGATTTCTCACATACCAAATAACATGGAAGATATTGACAAGAATGGCTTGAATAACAACTTTGCACTAAGGGGACCATCTTCCATCCGTCAAATGCCAAACATCCTCAAAAGAGTTGAATTGAAGCCTCCTATTCAGAACAGAAGCTAGCCAACTCCATAAATTATGGGCAAAACTACAATGAAAGAAACTGTGGAACCTCCCATTGACCATTACGGATGAAATCACAAACCTTAACAGTATCAAACGTTGTTAACACCACACGAGTTTATTATTGGAAAATGTTAACGAGTGTTCTTAGAGTACTGATTAAAAAAATGTTTCAAGAAGATTAAATTGATAAATCCTCGTGAACTTAGCTCAGTTAATATGATATTGCATATTATATGTAGGGGTCGGAGTTCGAACTCCAAACACACCACTTCTCCACATTTAAATGTGTGAGCTCTATCCACTATGTTTCTTAAAAAAAAAAAAAATTAATAAACTTTGAGAAATTGTGTAAACTTAACAAATTAATAAAACCATTTATTAATTTATACTACTCCTAAATAAATTAATAAACTTATCATTTTCTCAAATTCATTTATCATCTTTTTTAATCTATACGTAAATAGTCAAATACAACAAATATTACTGCGAGTATAGGTATTCAACATCATATCATATTACACCAAAAATGTGTTTCCTTTCAAAAAAAACCATATAATAATTAGACTTAAATGCTCTTTCAGTCCCTTATGTATTTAATTGGTATTGTTTTGGTCCCTTAACTAAAAAAAAGATTGTTTGAGCACTTTAATTTTTTTTTTAGTCTCGTTTTGGTCCTTTCTGTTAGGTTTCCGTTATGTTTAATAAAAAACGTTAAGTGTGGACACGTGTCACTTTATCATTGGCTTTGATTTTTTTTTTTTATAATATATATATTTTATTTTTTAAAAAAAAAATTCCAGAACCAATGAGAACGTTTTTTTTTAACCCTAACAGAAACCTAACAGAAGGGACCAAAACGAGACTAAAAAACTTAAAGAGACCAAAGCGATACCAACTAAATGCTTAAATCATCAAAGCTAATAATTATGTGTGGAAAAAAAGTACCGAATTTTATAGGGAAAAATATGAATAAACATACCATTTACGTGGACTGACTGATTTGGTCCACTCCATTCCATTGATGAGAAGGACCGATGAAATGACTAATAGTTGAGTTTGTTTTCCCTTTCTTCTCTCCCCACTCTTGTCTTTTCTTTCCTTCAAAACAAACAATTGAACTGAATTTCTCACATCCATCATGGACCATGATCAACCTTCTAAGCACCGTGTTCTTACTCTTCTCAACTCCCTCAAACAAGCTTCCAAAGATCTTCATATCAAAACCAACCCTTTCACTTTTCTCTTCAAAACTGACTCTAAAGCCGCCATTGAATCTCTTTTAGAGCTTGAATCGAAAGCTATCACTATCTTCTCATCTAATCCAAATCTTTACAATCTCTCCCATTCTCTCACCACCCTTAAAACCTTGATCGAAAACTTGGATAAATGCAAAGGTTATGGACTCAAATCCATCCTTCAACGCCAAATCTTCTCTTACAAGATTTCACAAGCTTCTTCTTCCTTAGAATCCGAAATTCAAACTTATTTAGACCGTGTAATCATTATAAACCTTGTGAAGACTCTGCAAGAACAGAACAACGAGGAGGAACAGGTTAAGGCTATTGTTGAGTTTGAACAGAGGTTATTGTCGGATTTTGATTTGGAGTTTCAAGATTTGATTTTGAGAGCAAAAATATTCACCCTTTTGGAACGTACGTTGGTTGAACCTTTTACTTCGAAAAGGGTTCGAGAAGAATCAGCTATGGCTATAGCTGATTTGGTGAAATTCAACAAAAATGTTTTTGTTGGGTTAGTTTTGATGGGTCCAACGATTAAGGCTCTGATAGCAATGGCTTCTGAGTGTTCTATAAAGGTTCTGTCTTTGCTTGTTAGATTAATTCGTAGTCCTTTAGTTGATGAAATTTTATCTAATGGAATGATTCCTAAAATTATTGGTTTTTTGTTATCGAGTGATTTGTGTCTTCGTGTTGCGGCTTTGGACTGTGTTTTTGAACTTTGTTGTATTGGTAGAAGAGAAGTTGTTGAAGATATGTTACAGCAAGAATTGGTTAAGATATTGATGATTTTGCAAAGAAAAGAGGATTTATGTGATGTGGAAGAGATTAGAGAAAAAGGGTTAGGGGTGGATTTTGATCTTGATGAATCTGTTTTTGATGGTTGTGTTTCGAGATTTGCAATACAAGTGGAAATTGGGGAAGGTTTGAGTAGTGAAGAAAAAAGAGAGGTGAAATTGGAGATACTGGGATTGGTGAAGGAGGCTTCACATTCAGATGCAGAGTTTGCCACTGTTAGTGCTGAGATATTGTGGGGTTCTTCACCTTAAAAATTGTATAGATTAGGGAAATTAGTTGGTTGTTTTGGACCAAGCTTGTCATCATTTTCGTGGGTGATGACTCTTCTTCCATTTAATGTTAGGAGTGGATGAATTTCTCTTGTATGTGCAAATGGTTGGGTTGGTTTCTTTGGATTGGTGGGGTGGGGGACATTGTGTTGTGTTAAATAGGGGTTGTGGTGGCTGTTCTTTCTAGCAGGAAATTGGGCACTTTATGGTCCTTTTTTTGGGATTAGTCCTTATGTTTAGGATTTACTTTACTTTAATTTTAATTTATTATTTATTTATATTTTCATGTATCTATCTATTTAAGGGAACTATTTGGT
>Ga0315913_1001254_pt1 | contig 27320 bp, 12 predicted proteins | sample MpolsnodulesMG_FD_207736 | JGI IMG/M metagenome (GOLD analysis project Ga0315913, IMG submission 207736) | Medicago polymorpha root nodule microbial communities from Los Angeles, California, United States - small nodules | ecosystem: Host-associated > Plants > Roots > Nodule | place: USA...
AAAAAAAAAAAAAAAAAAAAAACATTTCTAAAGAGTATAAAGTCAAACAACACCTTTTAGCTAAATTTCATAAAGATAAAACAAAACAAAAAGAAGGGTACCTCTAAGAACAGCACCACAACCACCACATTGATAAACAGAATAACTAGCTTGCTCATGAAGAACATTTTGACATTTGGGACACCTCACCAAACGTAGCTTAGCTGAATCCTCCATTGCTAAACTAAGAGAACATAAACAACACACAAAAAGCCTCTAACAAAACACCATCACAAAACAAGACATGATTATTGAAGAACTTTCAACTACACAAGGAAAAAAAAACAAACAAATGAAGTCTTTTTTTGGGTGTGTTTTGTTTTTACTAAAGAATCCAAACAGCAAAAGAACAAAAACAATTAAACAAATAAAAAAAGGTAACAGAGGGAAACTGAGTGGGGACAAATTTTCTTCTGGGGTATCTTAGAACTTTGTGAAGTTGAAAACTTTTATCCTATTTCAGAGTTTTATACTGAAAAATTGAAACTTTATCTTGTGAGTTGGATTTCAGAGAGAGAAGGAAAGATATATGAACATTGTTCAAGGTTGTACGGAACGGTGTTTGTTGGGTCATAATGTGAATGAGTCCACATGTATTAACGTCTTTAGTTCTGCAGTGCTGCTGATAATTGAGTTTAGAATATTGATTGATGAAGTAAAATTGATTTTGAAAACAAGAAATTTGGATTAAAAGTAAGTTATGTTTGTATATATTCGTATAAAAGTGAGTTCGTGAAATCAATTCTAGAATCAAAAACTATAAATCATAACTTTAAGTATAATCAATTCTAGAGGCAAAATAAATTTTACTTGAAGGCAACCAAACATTTCATAATCAATTATAAACCTCCGGAATCAATTTTGGTCCTCTTAAAAATGGAACCAAACATACACTACTTCTTCAAGTAAAAATGTCAAAATTGTTAATCTAGTTGTCGTGATTTGTACAACCGCTTTGTGATAGCTTTTTGACAACTTCTTTTTCATATTTACATTATGTTTTTATTCACTCTTTATTATTTTTGACTAATAAAAATAGAGAAAAGGAAAGTTGTCTTAAATGATTGTTTAAATATCACCACTCTTAAAAAAAACTTTGGATAGCAACCTTGTAATTTGAAGATTAGTTGGTTTGAAACATTTTTTTGTACGGTCAAACTTCATAAAGGTGTAAAACCAAACTCGTTCAAATAATGGAGGAGGTAAACAGAGTGTAACTCTAAAATGAACAAATAATTTGAGATAAAGTAAAATGTTATAGCAGAAAAGATGAGAGACATCCTCGTGAAGAAGTAAAAGATAGACATAACTTGAGTCGGAGTAAAAAAAAAAATGTGAACGTGGAACGATGTCGTTAGTGTTTATTTTGATAGGCGGCAAAAAATCACTTTAACGTATAAACTCAAATTCTCAACTTCTTAAAATCACGATAGATTCACATCAACTAATGTACATATGTGCTTTTTGGTTCATTAAACGTGATGCAAACAGTCACTTATGGAATAGTCTATTTTGGCTTCATTGGATGCATTTCCGCTCCTTTCACCATCGGACTTGGTAACTGAAGTTAGAAAGTGTGTTCGATAATTCAATACGCGGATTGGCTTCAATGACAATTTCATTTACGTGTGTGAAGAAGGAACAAAATCAAGATATGGGAAGTATACACTTTTATTTGTTGACTAAGAATAAGAAATTTAAATACTATTATTTAGATACTAGAAGTTTTTTCTTTTGACTAAATTTAGATTAGATACTAGAAGTTTTTTTTTTTTTTTTTAAGAAGATAAATACTAGAGGTTGACATTAGAGTTTCTAAAATCAGTGGTGAAGGCCTTCGGATATTAACAAAGAAATTATCTTGGCTTATTTTATATAGAGTTCCAACTTTAATTAGGTTTCAAAAAAAAAAAAACTTTAATTAGGTCATCGGTTAGTAGACGATAGATTAGATTCTATGAATTGGTCGGTTCTTAAATTAGATACATAATTTCAGCACACATAAAAAAGGAGAGGAGATTTTCGGCATAAGTGCGTAATCAAATAGAGAGTAAAAGCAATCCAACAAGAGAGAATAAATAAAATAAAATCGAAACTGTATTTTTATACGATGGTGGGTTTCACTATTGAGCTAACTTAAGCTTTATGAAGTAATATATAGTGTTTTGATGTAATTAAAGGGTACATGTAGAGCTGTCAAAACGGGCGGTCTGGCCCTAAACGGGCTGGCCCGGACGGGCTTCAGGCTTTATCGGGCCGGGCTAAAAAGCCCGACCCTATACGGGCTCTCGGACTAACGGGCTAGCCCGCACGTATTGTTAATTTAAGCTTGATGTTATGATAATGAGGCTGCAAATTTGTTTTATACAATATTTAGAATTGCATGCCTAATTGGCTTTATTTGATTTTAATTTGGTTAATCAAACAACAAAAAAAGAAAAACTATGAACGAATGATAAATAGAAAAGTATATTAATAGTCATGCCTCAAGAAGTGAGACGTGAGTGGAAGATGGTGAGCTTGTGAGAGTTCGTCGAATACGATAGAGAGAAAGGGAGCCGCCGGATTTAGTGAATGAATTAGGGTTTTTTTTTTTATCAATTTAATTAAGATTATTTGGGTTGGGCTGGATCAGATCTTAGTATTTGGCCATTGTCTAGTCCAGTCACACACACAGACCACACCCAAAAAAAAAACACACACATGTATTTTTGCCGGGCTGCCCGTAGCCCGAACAGGTTGCGGGCTTTATCGGGCCGGGCTAAAAAGCCCTGAACCAATTCAGACTGCAATTATTCAGCCCAGGCCCTGCATTTTATTTGGGCTTTCAGGCCCGCCCGTATGGCCCGCTCCTTTTTGACAGCTTCATGGTTATATAAAATAATAATCAACTACTTTGTCATGTCACCCCAATTTTATATGGTGATTTGAAATTTTTTGTGTAAAATCATCTTGACCCATCTTTAAGCATATAACATTCCCATGGCTCTGAGTATTGGAGAAAATCATTGTGTTTGAGCTAACACATAAATACTTTTACAAAAAAATAAAAACATAGCTACCTTGATCATCACAAATAAACATGTTAATCCCAACTTTGTTTCTAGTCGTTGAAAATGATGCATCAACGTTGCATTTGTAATCATTTGCAACCCGATTTTACCAATTCACTTAAACATATTAGTGATTTTGTGCATTAAGACCTTTTCAGTTGTCTTGTGCATTTTGCCAAATGGTAAGCAAATTCAGACCCTTGTCACATACAAACCCTGCGCAAAACACGTCATTTATCCGTATAATATCATTTCTTTGTTTCAAGATGATCCAAAACATACAATAAAACATAGCTCGTTATTAATGACTTAAAACCTCCAAAACATCGAACATGTTAACAATTATATCGTTATCCTCATTCAATATTTAAGTTATTTGTGACAAGAGACCACTTATTTACCACCAATGCACGCCATTAGAGCACATGAAGAATACATGTATGTTTATGATAGAAAATCATATCGAGTTTTAGTCCACTTTTAGTGCCATTTTAAAGTAAAAGTAGTCAGTTTATTTGTATTTTAGTTGAGATTTGTAAAGAAATTGTTTAAAAGTCATGAAAAGACAAAAGAAGGAAAATAGCCTTGAAACCATGGAAATCCACCTGAACCAGACAATTATGTGACCGTGCTGTACTTTTTACAAGTTAATCACTTTGGACATAGTCATTACAAACGTTCTAGTGAGAAGAGATGAAGCAAGAAGTGAAGAAACCAAAAGAAATGAAACAAGGAACGAAGTAACCAAAGATATTATTGTATATATCAATGTTAATATATTTTTTTATGTACAATTAAGGGCATTAAAAAAAGACAAACAAGTTCATATTTATTATGACCGGTCTCAAGGCTGGCTCAAGGGGACTGCTACTAAAGCACGGCTTTAGGCCCTCAAAATTTTTAGGCCTCCGAATCTTTTTCGCTTTAAATATGTTTTAGTGAGTTAAATTTTTTAAACATTTTTGCACCTAACTTGATTAAATGGAAATTTGTAGATATGTAGTTCATGTTGTAAGTTTGATCTCAAAGGTAGTAAATTTTTGTAGTATTAACCTTCCAGTTCAATGTTCAAACGTTGACCGTGTGCGATATTTATATTTAATGTTAGACATGCCTCAAATAAATTTACATATCGAAGATTCTTAATTTTTACGCTTCTTTGTCTAACATATTTAAAAGGCTTTAGTTCAAATTCGTTTTAGACTACAAATGCATTGAGCGCCCCTCACCAACTTCTCTCCAGAAAGGAAAAAAAAACATGCAAGTAAGTTTGTAGGACCCCGTGACCCCACAACACCGGTAGCCGCTGCTGGTGGTCCTATCCACATTTATTACTACTATTTTGGTTTCTTCAGCAAAGAGAGCATTGACATTGCCATATACCACAATTCATCACCATTTGGCATTTGGCAAAGAGAAAAAACCATGCTCTCTCTTTTGTAGTTTTGTTACAAGTCAATTCATCACCATTTGGCATTGGCGTTCCTCACAGTCAAATCTTCACCTTTCACTTTCTCTCTAACCGACATATATTTGACTTTACTTTTGGTTTTAAAATTGGATCCTCACACTTCATTCACACATTTATAGTTTTTTTATAATTAACTTAAGAGAAATGTTAACCATTGCCCCGGATACTGATTAAGGTCTTTGAATAGTAATTTATTATAAAAGTATGTGTAATCAATGCATCGGAAATTGAAATCTTTGACTTTTCTATAAAATAATTTCTTTTTTTGAAATCCTTAAAGAGTGTCCCGGAGACACTCGTTAACACAACCCTTAACTTAATAATAAAAATAGTAATACCTATCATTATGGGACCAAAGCACTAATAACCCACAACAACAAACAAAGATGAGTGTGAAAATGATTCCAAAAATTGTACCATCGCTTAATAGGTGGACCCCATCGCTAACCTGTTACACGTCTTGTTTCCTTACTGCTTGCATTCCAATTCTGAGCTCATCCTTTGAGTTATTCAATAGCTTAAATTCAAGACAAATTTCCCTCTTTGAATTTATCAAAGCCTCAATTAATGACTCCATCATAGCTTAATTGGCAAGCTCCCAAAAGTTCCATCCTAGCTTAGTTGATAAGTTGCCAAAAGATTTATTTTAGCCATTAGTCTGCCAACTTTCTTTGTATTTACTCCATTCGTCTCATATTAGATGATATGTTTGATAATGTGCAATTTTGATTTGATATGCTTTGACCGTATTTTTTACTAATATACAAAGATAAATAATATCATATAAGATGTTGAATTCGTCTCGATTAATATTTTCAAGATATTAAATTTTCATAATTTTTTTAAATAAATAAGTATAAAAAAAAAGCTTGGAAAATAATTTATGGTGCTTTGTTGGGTAAAATTGGTTAAGTCCGCATCGAGTAGTGGGAAGAAAAAAGAAGTAGATAGTTAGTAAAAACATAGAGAATTAGTTTGAGTTTTCTCCACCACAACATTTTTAGTCTCTCGAATGTGCAAAAGATTTGGGTAGTTGTGTGTCATAGAGAGTTTGTAATTTTTCCCTACAAAAATCATAGTTGAGAGTGTTTGCAATTTTCTCTCATAAAAATTACAATTGTAGTTGAAAGAGTTTGCAATTTTGTCTATGCAAAAATTATACGAGAGTTTACAATTTTCTCCTTGTAAATATTGTAGGTTAAGTTTATAATATTGTGTTATGAGATTGTGGATGTAGGTATAAAGTGTCAAAACATAATCAATTGGTAGTTGTGTTTTTTGTTTTATTTTTCTATTTTAGTGGGTACTTCCACTTGTATGAAAACTCTCTTTGGCGATTTTCCAACAATTGACATCAGAGAGCAAAGGTTTTGATCAACGAAGGAAGAGAAGCAGTATTTTTTCCCGCACCAATATTCATTTAGAGAGGTTAATTAACCATCATCTTATTTGTGTTTTATATAGTGTTATGACTACTTTGAAATTGGATGCTCATTTCTTTGATGGGAGGATGGACTTCACCTAATGCAATGCACAAGTTCAAAATTCATGGAGGGTCTGTGAAGCGTAAAAGACAGTCCAAAAAACTTGAAGAGTATTTCTTCTGCAAATGAGGTTAGTCATGAGATGATATTTTTCAAGATGAAGCTAATAAAAAATTAGAGAAATATGAGTATTTGGATGAAAGAGGATATGTTGTGCAAATATTCATCCAAGTCCTACATCCAAGTAGTAGAAAGAAAAAAAGTAATAGATAGATAGTATGAATATGGAGAAACGTTAGTTTGAGTTTTCTTTGATGCAACATCTCTAATCTTTTGGGTGTATTTGAGGCTTGAGTAGTCGTGTGTCATGTCATTTGCTTTCCAAAATATATTTTTAGACCTTTGGTTAAAGAAGTAATCTTCGAAACCGGTTAACATAGAATGATTAGTAATAATCATAACATATAAAGCCATCTAACTTCTATTATAATGTCAACTAGCAATGATTAAGCAACTTCTCATGGTGACTTTGCCTCCGATCTACATAACAATAAACTATAAACAGTTGGAGAAATTCAGGAAAGTACACATTTACATCATCACATAAAAATGAAATCTTCAATATCAAGCATGTTAGGCCCTGTCATCATATATCAATAATTATTCTCCACTGATGGATCGAAATCTTCATTAGGCTATCATTAGTGGTGAACTCTACATCAACCATGTTAATTTTATCAGGTAGATTATTTCTTTTTTATATTTTTAATTACTTTTTTACAGTAAAAAAAAAATCAATGATACATATATTAGAGTTTGCACTTTTTCCTTTCGGAAAAATTGCTTGTAGCATTTCATTATTTTGGTGTGGGGGGAGGTACCAATTTAAATTTTAAAATTCAATTATCCAAATTATTTTGACAGAACATTTTAATGATAATGATATGAGTATTATTGTTGATAGACAACATAATTTCTTTTTTAAGAATCCTAGTGATTAGAAATTCACCTTTAAGGTGAATAAGAAGGTGTATAGAGTTCAAATTCCAACCCTTCTATATGTTGTAAATTGATACACATTATCAATAACGTAAAACAAATTACAACATAATTTGTTTTACGTTGTTGATAGTGTATAAAAATCAAATCCTAATTCTATTTCTTTAAGCTAGCATGCATAAGAGAATACTCCAATTTATGGAGTATATCAAAGATATTGACCACATCAGTACAAAAAAAAAAAGGAAATTTATTCAATTGGCACATCAATTTCGCTCTCGATCATAGCCAAGTGAACAATTTTTAGGTGTTTATTGAGCAACCATAAAAAAGAGAAGTAAACAAGCTCTAACATATCCATCCAAGCAGGTGGATCAAATACCACATTCAGATTCGAAAATTACACTTTAGGCTTTCATTTTTTCTCTTTGCCGCCCCAAAAATGTCAAAATACCTTCAACAGTAGTTAACTACCGTTCGAGAGACTTTTTAAATTGGTTAAACCGATTTAAAAAGTGATTGAATCCATCAAAAAAGTATCAAATAACACTTAACTACTGCTGGATAAGCGAACAACAATTAAGTACGGCTCTGAGAAACTTATGAGAAATTTGCAAATGTAAAGAGAAATTTGCTTCAAATTCTTTCATTATTGATCATTGTTGTTTCCACTTCAGTTTTTGCTTAAAGACACATGAAAATTACACATTTAACCCCAACAGTAGCTAACTGTTCAAGAACAAAGAAAATGAAAGAAGCCGAACCATAGTTAGCTACTGTTGGAGTTAAATGTGTAATTTCCATGTGTTTTCAAGCAAAAACTGAAGTAGAAACAACAATTTTCTCCATTATTTGGGCAGGCCCATCTTTCCGTGGATCTGGTGCACACGACAGTCCACATTTTATAACAAAACAGCCCATTTTCTTGGGAATTACATTTTATAAATTACAATCTAGGAAGGATTATCAGTTTATCACACATTCACACTAAACTTTAAAGATTATTAATCAATAACAAAGTTCTTATAGGTATTATGGAGATCATGTATTATTACAATGCATTCAAGAATGAAAAGAAATGTTGGATAATTATCCTCACATTTCCCATTCTATTCATGTAATTTTTTATTTCCTTCACAAGAAAGAAAATCTACTATAGACCTAGCCATACCTCTTCTCATTTCCTTGTTCTTCTTTAGTTTTTCTTCACTATTATCCTTCCTCCTCATCATCTTCACCAAAAATGTCCTAAAGCTTGTGACCCAAAAAGACTCTTTTACTTTCTCTATATGGACCATATCATGAGAATCATGCATACATCTTGTGATTATGCGTTTTGATCCATGGAGAGATGGAAATGCCATTAGATTCCTGTTGATGTGATGATCAAGAGATACCAGTTCATATGAATCATATAAAGGGCTACCACAATCCCACATTGCCCTAGTTTTTTCTTCTTCTTTCTCATCAACTTTTCCATTCAATGCTTCTTGTTCATCTTTTTCAATTCCTTTTCCACTCATGTTGATTTTTTTCATCTCAATTTTCTTATATTGATCCTTTGATTGGTTTGGACGGAGCTTCCTATATATAAAACACCAAACCTCTTGCATTTTATTTTGGCTTTGACTTCTAAAAGTATTTGCAACCCATGTCACAATATAATTAATGGGATGACCTAATTTTTTCTTCAAAATTGAGTTATGTGTATTAAAGTATTGTGTCAAAAAAATGGTTTCATTAATGTATAGAAAAGTAATGTAAATGGTTATGATCTTGACTCATAAGTTTGTTGAGGAAAATGACAAATAGTACTAATTTAAAATGTGAGTTAAGTACAACGATTGGTAACAAGTGTTTTGAGCAAACCTATATGCATGATGCATCATCTCATGACTTAGCAACCAAAGTGTAATTAATGCATTTGGGAAGTTTCATTTTCACCTTTGCCTGTTTGACCTTTTTCAGGATTATTGGTAACTCTAATTTTTGGATCCTTTAGAGAAATAGGTACAAAATATAAATAGCCACACACCTGCATGTCAGTTTGAAAAAGATGTGCCACTTTGGTCCTTTTATTTCTTTTCCAACTCAGCAAAAAGTTTAGTTAATTACTAAATAAATAATTTTTATGTGAAAATTCATCAATATTTATATGCAAACTAAGGTTTAAATAAGATCAAATGCATGGAAATTAATCAATAGAACTTAAATAGTAAGTGTGAAGAAAACACATTATGGTTCTCTTCAAGTCCGACATATATCAATACTAGGATGTTGAAGCTCTATATTAGATTTAAAGGATTAAATAAGACCAGTATTAGGATTTTGAAGAAATTGGAAACAAAATTGTGATCTTGCACCATTAAAAAATTAAAAAGTGAGTTTAATTCTTCAAAGTTTGGATAGTCTTATGTTACAATTCTCTAGTTTCATTCGAGGGAATCTATTCTCGCCAAAGTCACTATGTGTATGTTGCTTTTACCGTGCGTCAAACATAAAAACTATATTTTGTAGCTTTCTTGTTTTCACGACAAGAATTCCTCAAAAGACATTGATGAAATTTGCACCGCAATTTCAAGAATATGATAAGTTTGATGGTTATGTCTAAGTCGTTAGGTTTTGTAAGAATTGTGCCCAATAAAATTTCGAATGCTCTAGAGTATGATGATTACCTTCTTTTTTTTTTGTGGCGGCCGAAGTTTGAACTCCAGACTTTGCATATATTATGCATTGTCCTTACCAACTGAGTTATATTCACGGGGACAAAATATGATGATTACCTATTAAGCCAATGTTGTTTTTCTTTTTAACATTGTTTTAAATAAATTGTAAACCTTAGCATCCCTTTATTTTAAGAAAATATTTACTATTTTCAATTCTTTTTAGTTTTACTTGTTAGTAAGTAGAAAATAGACTTTTAAAGTGAGTCATTGTGATTGAGATAAGATTGTTTTTGGGTGGCATTTAATATGGGAAAGGTCAATCCTTTTCCACTATAGGAAAGTTAATTTCATCCATTAGATCAAGTAAAGAACATAGTCTTATGGCATGAAATTACTTGATCTAATGGATGAAATTAATTTTCCTACGGTGGGAAAGGATTGACATTTCCCATGTTAAATGCCACCTTGTTTTTGACAAAATGATAAAGACAACTTTGAACAACCATTTGAGACAACTTTTATTCAATCCAAAATTGGTTGATTCAAGTGTTTTAACAATTGGTTGATTTAACTTGAACCAAGTTGTTTATTGTTGGATTCAAATTTAACATAAAAAATACAAATATTTTATTTGATCCACAATAATTAAATTTAATTGGATCATATAATTTTTGTGTGAAACCGGTCCAGCCCAACCCAACTCGCAAACAACTTTATGAGGTCGAGATTTGTCTAAAAATTGATTTGGAAGGCTTATGGAGTGACAATGAATGTGAGTGAGTGGTAGGTACATAATTACATGCATTTTAGAGATGAAAACATGATTTTGCCCGTTAATCTTGATGTTGAGTACTGAGTGAGATGGATGTATTAATTTTATTGCAATTTGAAAAACACTGGTTTTTTTAAGATTCAGTTATTCTGTTTAGTGTGGTGGAAGAAGTGAAAAACTGGCATTTTTTTTAACTTTTGTTCTGTTTTTGCGTGTGATACCCAAACCGTTCCAACCAACCCGCATCAACCGACAATCCGCTTAAACCGAAACCGATCTAACCGATGACATTAACGGACGAAATTGGGTGGCACTTTCTCACCCATGGTTAACCGTTTTTTTATTTTATTTTTCGGCCCGTCGCCGACCGAAACCGACTGTTGTCCACCCCTAGACATTAACAGACGAAATTGGGTGGCACTTTCTCACCCATGGTTAACCGTTTTTTTTTAATTTTTCGTCCCGTCGCCGACCGAAACCGACTGTTGTCCACCCCTATCTTGTACTACTTAGTGCTTAACACACACAACCATGCTTTCTTCTCTAAAATACATGTAACTATGTACCTACCACTCGCTCACATTCCTTGTCACTCCATAAGCCTTCCAAATATACTTATAGACCAATCTCGACCTCGTAGGGTATTTGCGAGTTGGGTTGGATTGAACCAGTTTTCACAAAAAATTTATTTGATCCAATCAAATTTAATTATTTTGATTGAATAGAATATGTATTTTTTATGTTAAATTTAAATCCCACGATAAACAAGTTGGGTTGAGTTGAATCAACCAAATGTTAAAACACTTGAATCAACCAATTTTACATTGAATAAAAGTTGTCTTTAATGATTGTTCAAATTTCACTACTCTATAAGTAAATATTATCTATCACAATGCTCAAATATCACTTGTTAGTAAGTAGATAAGATCTTTTTAGTTTTACTTGCTAGTAAGTAGAAAATAGTTTTTCTTGTATCGAACCAAAGATATAGCTTATTTTTTCCAACCATCCATAAAAACATGATATACCACATCACCATCATCCTTAAGCATCCCAGGGTGATAAACAATAGTTCCTTTGTCGTTATCATCCCTCATATTTATGCATGGTACCTGTACAAAAACATGAGACGCGATTTGATTTTCACCAACATGAACAAAGTATTAATTAAGCTGTGTCTTCAACTCATCCTGCTTGTCGTGGGGGTTAAACGCATCGTAAGTGTCCTCTCGAAAGCTTCATATCAATCATGACCTTCAACTTTCCCATCCTGAGACATGATTTACTTGGTAGAAGTAGATACATGCGACATATATTCATATAAAATGTGGGAATTTAAAAGATAAGGAAAGAGAATACACCGGATTTGTAGTGGTTCCCCTAATCGTCCTCGCTATGGGGTATATCCACTCTTTGTAGAAAAATCTACGGTCTTCCACTATGATTAAATGTTTGCACGATGTGCTACAAGGTTTGATTACAAGCAATTACGAATTGTACCACTCTTTAACCTAAAAGATTACCAAGGTCCTAAACTACGCGTATCAAGATTGCCTCTAACTTGATCCAAATCCGAGATCGACAAATTTGATACCTCAACCCTTCAAATCTTCTATTATATCAAATCATTTAGCAATGTTCGTCAAGATTCCTTCTTCCGCATAGATTCCTTCGATTATTTCTTGTAGCCTTTGGAACTTTGAGCACCTCAAATTCTTTGAAAGATTCAAACCATTACACAACCTACATTTGTCCCTCTAATCTTAGATCCAAATTTTCACAAAGAACTATGAAGAAAGTATTTTCTTATGGTTTTTGAGAGAAGGAGAGTAGAGACAAAACTAATGAATGAATTTAGTAAATGGGTAAAATGAGGAAATGTTGTATTTATTGGTGTGGAGGTTTATTGCAAAAGAAATCATATTTTTAGTGAAAATATACTGTCAAAATTGATTCGAACATATGCCGAATTGGTTTAGAGACTAAAAAAGGATCATGAACAACATATGATGATTAATATGATTCATATGAAGATTGGGTCGATTCCACATGAACGTAACTCTTATGAAGATTGATTCGATTCGATGATCCTTCTACAAGGGTTTGAATCGATTCAAAATGTGCCAACAAACTCTCTGACTTGTCTGAATTGATTCAAACTGTCAGTTGTGCCATTTTCAATCAATTTGAGTAGTGTAAAGGTGTTTTAAGAGAGTTGAAAATATACAAAAGAAGGCCTGGAAAAAATCCAAAGGTTTTTGATAAAAAAAAACTACTATTGAAAAAGGAGTTCACCAAGACCACGGCACTAAAGTCAACACCAAAACATGATCACCACTACAGGACTTTTGAAAAATGATTCTTACCAAAGATTGTTATGCATGCTCAAAAGTTTTATGCAAAGTGAGAATAAGTTATAAACTTAGTGGACAAAACAATATATCTAAAACTATCCTAAAAGATGAGACATCAATCAAAACCTAAGATAAAGTATTAGAAGCTACATTGGATTCATCTTTCTTGTGTAGTTTCCACTCCGTACATGGAGGTATTGGACACACGTCTTTCAAAAATACATGAGCAAAGTGATCCGGGATAGAGGCAAGACACGTAATATGGGTACTTGTGTTCAGTGGTGGTTGTCTTCTAATTGAGAAAAAAGTTTCACAAATATAGGTTTCATTGTCAACTTAAGCACAACTTTATTGTAGCAAGTTGCAATAATGTGACTCATATCTGAAAACGTCAATCACTTCTCTTTTAGTGCTATTTCATTATTTGGTGTAGGTACAAAACATTCAAGATATATTGAAAACGTTCCTCACCTTGATATGATTCCTCATCTGTCACTATATTTACAGTCTTTTTAATTAAGTTTTTAGTCTATTTTTATTAGTTTATTGTTGAATTTAGAGTTTTTTTTTACATAAACTATCGTTTTGCAAGATTTCAGTCGCTTAAGTATGTTTGCTTTCAATTTCTCTCTAACCGGCCAATTTTTGTAGTGTTTTATTTCAATTGTTGAGTTGAATAGGTTAATCATCTGAAGTGAAACATTACCAAGAGAGTTGAGGTGCAAAATTTTCAATTTTAGATCTCATCATTTTGTTCAAAGAATATATATGATAAATTACCAATTATTAAGAAGTAAGCATCATTTTGTTTATTCTTATATAAATGGACAATCAACAAAAGAGGATTAATGACAACAATTAAAGAAAAAAGAAAACACTCATAAAAGGGGGAGGCCGAAAAGAACAAGAGTTACGGGGATGAGTGAGAGAAAAATTGCAATTCTGTTATGAGTAGCTAAACTCCCAACCTAGGGATGAGTTGAGATTGGATGCAAACCTTGTTTTGTGATTTGATGTTTATCCGGATGAATTCAAATGCATTGTTTATCTAATATTTGTTCTTAACGATTTTTATTAATTGGCTTTTAACTTGATTTACGTTTCATGATTTAAAAGAGAGTGGATTCGTGAATGTTTGAAATTAAATATTCTTGTCTTCATAATCTAGAGATTGACGTGGATCATCAATGATAGCGCCACTTCATCAAAATTAACTTCAAAATGAGAGGGGGGGACCAAAACTCAAGAAAAATTAAAATTGAGAGACCAAAAAGTTGACTTTTAAATAGGGGGGGCCAAAACTTTAATTTTTTTTTAAAATAGGAGATCAAAAGTGCATTTGAGCTAAATTTATTTCTCCACTTTTGACAACACAAAAGAGTATCAACATATAAAAATAGTAATATATTGCACTTTCACTTACACAACAAAATTCCTACTCAATCATTAAACAAACATAAGAAAGTTAAGTTAGACTTTATTTCGTGTGGACAAATTTTATATTCAAGTAATCAAATATTTTGATAATTTTAAAAAGAGCAATGTTATTTATACAACCAAAATTGAACAATTAATGCAACATCCTTTAATATTGTGAGAAACACGCAAATCGAAATCACTAAAAAATTATTAAAAAATAGCAAAAAAGTTGTTGGTTGTATAAAAATGATGTCCATATATCATTCCTCTTTTAAAAATTTGCCAACGGACATCGGTAGATAGATGTAGTACATTTCTTTTGTTGTCATCCCTAGCTATGCATGATTATATATTAAATTTTTAACCTATCTCCATCAATATTTCCCACTTCTTAAAATGTTGTCACCACAAAACAAGTAAAATAGAAACCGATAATATGAATAGACCGTGGAGTAAATGTGCTTACGTTATCAAGGGTCCATATCACAGTCCATCTCCTTGCAAAATTGCCCATACCATTCATTTTTGCCTTTTAACATCCACCATCCCCATATCGGTGAACAGGGCACATTGCAGCACACTCTTCAAATAGTGACTCATCATTCTTATGGAGACTTACACATGGGAAATACACCAAAATTGAAAATAAACAACTTTTTTGGTATACCAAAATAAAATCATGTGAAGCTACATTGTAAAAAAAAAAAATATCTTGATAACAATTTGCAAATTTTATTTGACTTCTCTTATACATCCTACATAATGTGTGAAAGAGACGTTCATGCTCTATTATAGAAAAATACATGGGTCCTATAATCATTTTTTTTTAAAAGAGAGGGTCCTGTAATCATAAAAGACAATATTATTTGAGCTTAACGTGGGTCATCTAAATGGATTTTATGTGCTTTGTATCCCAATGGACGGTGGAATAATCTCAATTTCTCAAATGGTAGAATATTGATTCACCTATGGCTGTATGTTGGGTTTTGTTTAGAAGAAATAAAAGGTAAGATTTCTAAGCATGTCATCATCTTATAAGCTCTATATTAATGATAGGTTTGATGTTTAATTGCATAACACAATATTTCAACCTATTAAATAATGGAAAATGTTGTTTGCCTTGAAAAAGCTTTTCAATTTTAGCCAGTGGCTCCCTTTAAAAATTGTACATGTATTGTTTTGCGTATTTTGTGATGAAATTAATTCATACCAAATAGCATGACTGTTAAATTATATATATATCACAATTACAAAAGAGAAAAACTAAGAACAAAATTTGCTTAAAAAAAACTAAGAGCACAATTAGACTTATTTTTCAAACAATTTCAAAGGATCAAAGTTCAATGATGCAATACATTAAGAATGAAGAGTAAAATTACTAATTCTCACCACCTTATTATGTTCATGTGAGTACTCTATTTCCTCCACAAAGAAATCGACTATAAAAGCTAAAAAGCCCAAATTCTATTTTCTTGTGCTTCTTTCCATTTACCTTCCCCTTCCACTTGATCTTCTCAAAAAATTCACTCAAATTGATCCACATGGAAGAACCTTTGCCATTTCCATTTGAAATTATCACTTCATCAAGATTAGAGAACTTTGTGATGATTTGTTTTGATCCACCAAGATGTGGCCATTCCATCATTTGTCTCTCAATCATATGAGAAAGTGTGACCAATTCACATGAGTCATATAATGGACTACCACAATCCCATATGGGAAATATTGATCTTTCATCTTTCTGATCTTCTCTAAAATCCTTAGAAGCTATACTACCACTCATCTTGCCACAAGGACAGTAATCTACATTATTTTGGTCTTCCACTTCTATAATATGGTGCCAATGCTCTTCTTTGTAACAAATACAAAATAAAATATTTATTTGGGAGATTTAAATCGTAAGATTCTTGACATATCATGTGCATGATGAGGATAATTATCATCCAAGAACCTACATATACCTAAAAAGGATTTTTCTATACTAATAATTTGCTCGAGTTTGTTCAAGAAAATGACAGATCCGGTGAATTAAATATTGGGTTAGGACTATAATTAAATAATAACCATTTGCTATAATGCTGTCTCGAATATGATTTGAACCACACAACCCAAAAATGTAGTTAACCTACCATAAGGATAAATAATTTGAAAATATCAAATTTTGTTTTATTTTGGACATAGAAGATATACATTTATTTTTTCAAGTTTTTTGGTTACAATTACAATATAATTTTACAAGTTGACACAAGTTATATTATGAATTTGTTTACCATATTAATTAATAAGAGCTTGCTTGTAACCCACATGCATTGTCACGTTTTATGCTAAAATTGATTTTTCTATGATAATTTTCAATATTAGGCCAAATGAATCATCATAATTAGAAATTTGCAACTCATTTAGCTTGGCCTGTTGGTGTTGGTTTGGGACCTTGATACCTACACATAATTCGACCTCCCATAGCAAAACAAGGGAGTTACTATAATGTACTCCCTCCGTCCCTATATATAATGACTTTTTGTTTGTTTCACTCTACTGAGAAAAGTTGGTATTGTAGTTAACATGGCCGTTCCTACAAATCTAGAGGCTCGACTCTGTAAGTGAAAAGAGACCCATAATAAAATAAAAACGTATTTTTTTTAAAAGAACTATGTTCTATTTTAATTTTTTAAAAGATAAATACAAGGTGCCGTATATATGCTATACACCCAAAGGTGAAAATCACTACCGTATACATGGGTAACCTCAAACCACCCTCCCTAAAAAACACTCACCTAACACCAAAAGCAAGAGGACCCAATTCTAATGGGCCTAAAACAAGACAACAGAAGAGGAAAATGAAATCAAATCGGGGAAGAAGAAAAGGAAAGTCTGATGGAGTGATAGTGATTGAACGCGTAGTATCAGAGAGAAAGAGAATAAGAAATTTTTTTTAGTGGGGTAGTACTTAGTAGTACTACTGGACTATAATTTTTTTTCCTGAGGCCCATACCTTGGAGAGGCCCGGTTCCATTGAGCTCTTTGCACACCCTAAGGTCCGGCCCGTTAATGTGTGTTGAGTTTGACTCAAAATTGGATGTTTGTGTTTCAGCAAAATTATGGCACGATTTTGGTTCAGAAATTGCAGTTTTCTTCGACAAAAATTGTGGTCCGAGAGGATAAAATCGTGGCACGATATTGGATAACGTTCAGTATTGTACTATATACTAATGTAAAATCGTAGCACGATTTGAGAGGATCTGAAATACTATTTAAGCACTCCTTGACCCATTTGTTGAGTAAACTTGGTGAATCTCATGGAAACTAAATGAGGTAACTTTTTGGGTATTTAGATACTAAAGGTTGAGGGTTTTTGGGTGAGTTTCAAAGCTTCAAGATGAGAATCTTGGAGAACCAAAAGAGGGTGCTCTTGAAAAAGTGTTGGTGCTTTTTGGGGAGAGATTCATGGGTTGAAAAACATATCAAATGAGAGTCTTTGTGAGCAACTTCGGTGACTATTGAAAGACCAAAAGAGAAGATACTTAGGAAATCAAAGTTTAATTGTTCATTCTCTTTTGGGGTTAGATTCTAGAGTTGGGAAACAATTGGGAAACATCTTGGGTGAGTGAAATCGAGTCTCTTGTTTTTGGGATGAGATTGGGAAAATTATAGAAATTAGGGTTTCTTCTTTGTGAGCTTGAAACTAAATTCTTATAAACATTTTGTATCTCTTTGTAAAGAACTCATTGATAGTGGATGGAGAGATCAATCTCTCCGCTATAGTAGGTCATTGTTTGACCAAACTGAGTAAATATTTGTTGGTGTTGTTATCTTTTCTCTACTCTCTTTATCTCGTTTATTCTTTGGTTTAATTGTGGTTTTGCTCTACACTTGATTTCTAGATTAGATCTAGATTTTTGTTGTTGCTTGTGGCTATATTGGTTATTGCTTGTCATTGATACCTACTCCACAAATCTAAATTTTTTTGATGTGAAATTTGGAGTTACCGAATTCACAATAATGTGTTTATTTTATGTATGGTCGTATCTAAAATACCTTTTGTATCTGTATGTAGTAGTAAATTTTACTTTTTTCATATTCCAAGAGACTTAGTGTTACTCCCTTCGAAATGTGATATAAGCAAAAATGACATTTGAAAAGTGAACGTATGTGGTTAAAAATTTTGTCCACATAAATCAACTTCTCAACTATCCCTTTCGCTTATATTTCATTCTAGATGGAGTATTAATCAAGGGTTTATTTGAAAAGAAGTAATATATGTATCTAATAATTGAAAAAATGACTTATATTTAGGAACAAATTTTTAATCAAATAAATGCTTATGTTTAAGGACATTTACTATTTTTATGTTGTCACACAATTTGAAAATGACTTATATTCAGGTGTAAATATTTGAAGTTGTGACCAAAAGTGTTCATCATGTGTGTCACTCATCTATCTTTAATTTTAGAGTAAGATCTTGAAACAACACTTACACACAGATTTGGATTCTTTTACGATTTTAAATATGGTTAGTCAAAAGAAAAAACATTAGATAGTTATTTTCCTTCCATTTTAGTCCTTTGATCTATAACTATTAGAAAATTTGATCTCTTAATTTTTTTTTTGTTTCATTTTGATCTCTTAAGTGACAAATGTTTGTAATTTAAATTTAAACTATCAAAATGAATCAAAAAAGTTTAATCGATTTAAGGGAAAAAAATCTAATTAAAACAACTTAATCAATAAAATTATCTACATTTTTTTTTCTTGGAGAGGTACTAAATCAACTTTTACATCCAAATCTGTTTGCCGTGCATTGTCGTGTTGTATGGCCTCTCGTGTCATATATCATCGCTCTTTTGTTGTTATTATTTTGCGAAATTCGAAATGCTAGTTTTAGCAAAAAATGTATAGCGTAAAGAGTAGTGATATTTGAACAACTACTTTGGTACAACCTTGTTGTTCTCTCTTTTCATTGGTCAAAAACAATAGAGAGAGAAAAAGGAAGAGAGAGAATAAAAACATAATGTGAGTATGAGAGAGAAAGTTGTACAAAAGTTGTACCAAAATGGTTGTACAAATATCATTTTTCTAGCGTAAATATCCCAATGTATGTGGACAAATAGCATCTTCCAGCTGTTTTTATTGTTGTCATCCATCCAACCGTGTATTTCAAATAATGCACAAGATCCAATGATTTAAACTCTTCGTGAAAACCTCACGATGTTTGTTGTCGCGATGAATAGAATTGCTCATTGCGAAATTACATTGTGGGGTCTAGCCCACTTAACGAGACCCAACAACCATGGTTGGTAAAGATAATTTCTTTCTTAGTGAAAAATCAAGCAAATGAGAAGTAAGTTTATCCAATGTCACATTAAGCTTACAAAATCATTTTAATTTCTTCAATTTTATTTATGTATTTCATAGACATAGGATACATATTCATATGAACTTTCACTTTTATTCCCGACAACCATGGCCTTTATTTCCCACAATTCAATAAACATTCTTAATTTTATTGCCAACCAAACATGTGGATTTCTATCCAACATTATGGAGAGGGTGCAGTGCAGCAAAGATAATGAAGATATGGCAGAGATGTTGGAAAGTGCTTGAGGCAGAGGATAAAAGTAATTGAGCAATGGATCAAAAGTAGAAAATAGCTAAAATAAAGTTGCATACTATTTAAAAACTAAAAAGTTTAAAGATTATGCATTAATATTATAAAATTGTATTACAAAGTTATTCAACCAGATTTTACCTTGACCCTATTTGTATATTTTTTATAGAATTCCTCACAAACATATATATGTGACAAAATCTGATTATATGACTAAGTAAATATTTATACATATCAGTGCATACTCTTTAAACTACTTATTAGATTGATAACTTTATTATTATTGCCTTGTTGAATATAATCAATTGTAAGCAGAACTAAAATAGTTCTCAACAACATTCTCCAACAATATTTGCAAGACTTTGGTGTTTGTAGGAGCAACACACCTAGGTGTCTTGAACTGACTAACAGCAACACCTGATCCAACATAATGTTCAAGAATCTTCTGGAATGTTCCTTTTCGAACAAGTCGAAGTTCAAGGGCCGCAATACCTTTGACTTTTCTAGAACTAACATAGCCAGCATCAACAAAAGATTTGTCCAAACATGTGCAACATTCACCAAGCACTTCATCACTTGCTTCACCACTGATTTCCCAAAAGATAACATAGTGTCCTGGTTCTTTGGATAAATCAATGTAGCTTGTGTAGTCAATCACTTCCATTTTCTCTTCAGCTAACAACAGGGATGCTGTTTCCACTGATAATTGTAAATCATTCTCTGTGTTCTTGTCAATGTTGATAGTAAGCATAAGGTTGCTCCTACGAAGAAACTTGATTTTTGGAGTTGAGTTATGGAATCCCATAACCTTTACCACATCCCCTAGCCTATATCTGTATAAGCCTGCACATTATCCAAGATTAATTGTCACTAACATAATTAAACTTAATAAAGGTGAGAAAATTTCACTAGGTTTTTTTTTTTTAAAAAGGTACATATTTAATGTGATTAGGTATGTACTATGTTCCTTATGTAGGGATACAAATTACCTAAATTTGGTCCCATAAAGGTCATGTCACCAAGCATAAAAGGCAAAGTAACCACTTCTTCTCTCCCAATCCCATACAATAAAAATGAAAAGTAAAATCACTAGAGCACTTACCTTGTGTAACATTTGTTATGTATAACAATTTGTGCTAAAAGCTTTGTCAGAAAGTGAAATCCCTAATCAATTCCTCTATAATTGTCCACTCACTTACCACATACTGATATTTAATTACATTCCCGTCATAAACTAACCACTAACCATTCAATCTTTCCAAAAACACTAGTAATATATTCTTAAGTTCATGATGAACATTTCAAAAGAATCAAAACCTTTGTAGTAACAAAAATACACAATAATCATTACCAAAATTCACAATAACCACTCTACCTTACACCCTAGACAAAAACAAAACATAAAAAGAAAATAATCAATTGTGCTAGCATCAAAATTTCCCATTGTAACAGAAAAAAGTAGCAGTGGTTGGTGGAATTGTGATTTTAAGTCCTGACACATTAACTAATTTATAAAATGATAGGTAGTCTCTAAAGTATATGAAAACCTATCATATTAGTCCCTAAATATTTTAGGTAGTCTCTAAAGTTTATGAAATCTAACTATTTAATTCCTAAAGTATGAAAACCCATCATATTAGTCCCTAACATTTTAAGAAGAGGAAAAAAAAAAAAAACTGTTAATAAATATTTTAGTACCTGCAGGATTAGTGAAAACAACCTCATAATCTTCACCAATCTTCACATCAGTTAATCCCACTGGCTCAAGCTCTACCTTAGTTCCATCAAGTTGTGACAAAGGAATGAATTCAAAGTAAGCAATTTGAGGAAGAACAACATAAGTAGCAAACTCAGGAGCCACTTTAGGATTCACATTTGAAGCAATCCAACCTTCAGAAGAACCATACTCAGAAGTCAACAATGGAACCTCTCCTGCATAGTGTCTCAACTTTTTCACATAAGGTTCCATTGCACCAGTCATGATCCCTTGAACATACTTAACATTAGGAAAAAGCTCTGGTATTAGTCCATACCAATTGCTCAATCCTATGCATTTCTTGTGGATCAAGTTAGCTAGTTCAGGATTTGGTTTCAGAAGTTTTGTCATTGCAGTTCTAATGGATGGATATGTGATTCTACTGCTAAGAACACCTTCTTTGATGTCATTAATAAGTTCTTCCCAAACTTGTTCAAAGGTTCTGAAAGCATAGACAATGCTATGTGCAAATGTTGATGAAATTAATTGAATTTCTTCTCTGCAAAGCAGTCCACATAAGAGGTGGCAGTAGAGTGATTGGTGAAAATTAGGACTGAATATCACATCATGAGGGCTGCATCCAGGAGATTGAAGTGCTTTCATTGCATGCTTGTATCCTGGATTTCTAAATACATTGGCTGTGGCTGTTGCTACTGTCACACCCCCTTTAGCTTGTGATAGTTTGCTGCTGTAGATGAAGCTTAAGGCCTTGCCATTTTGGATAGGAAACTCTCTGCATAATGGAATTTTGTTAGCTTCTGTAAATTCTAACTAGCAGAAATTCATGTAGAACCGACACTTGATCGATATTGAAAGTTTGTTTGATGTCCGACGTCAACATGCTTTGGTGTCAGACGTGTCAATAATGTTTCATAGGCACAAAAAATCTATGAAGCATTGAAACTTCAGCGTAAATACCAATGATATTGTTAAAAAGAAGATAGTAAACGAATGTTACCACGTGTGCCAGGTGTCTAACATGTGTTGGTGTTTGACGTCTGCATGACACCGACACATGTGGTTATGCTCAATTACTTTAATTTTCTCAAATTATCATTGTTGTTGATGTGTCAGTGTTTAGGCCAATGCTTTGTATGCAGCAAAAATCAATAAAGCATTGACATGTAGACGTTGATAATGATTTATAAAATGAAAGCGATTGAATGTAACATGTGAGTGTCGTGGCGAACATCGATACATGTCGGACACCACCAAAGGTGACTTCAGTTTAATGTATTGCTGCTATGTAGGAAAACAAATACAGGAAATGAAGCTGCATAATAATATGAATAATAGTAATACCTGTTCCTAAAGGCAAAAGAGGTTTGATATATCTGCACTGTGGTCTCAAACAATTCATCATTCCATGGTATATATTTTTGCTTTCCTTGACTAGTACCAGAACTGCAGAAACACAATTTTGTAATCAAATCAAAAAACTTCTAACTTTTTCACATTCAAATGGGAAAGTAAATAGAAAATAAGAGTGTTTTCATACCTTAAGGAGATAGCACTGATTGGTTTTCCAGTGAGAATAGGAGAAACATCACCATCAACTATTCTATTGATATATGGTTCCAAATCTTTGTAAGTGACCAATGGAACACAAGCCTTGAAACTTTCAGGATCAGTTTTATCATTCAGTCCTAAACTCTGCAAATATTCAGCTGATGCATTTACTTCCAAAATCTTTTTCAGTGTTTCCTTTTGAACATTCCCAGCATCCTTTGTTAGCCTCTCAAATTCTTCTATCACCTTTTCCATGTCAAATTTCTTAATTATTTCCTTCATCTTCACACCTCCTTCACCTGCAGCTGTTATCAACAAGAAAAAAGTGTCACACAATTATGTAGTCAAATCAATGAGTGACATTTTCAGTTTGAAATTATTATTAAAATAATACTTTATTATTATAATAAACATAAACAAAAGTTCCGAAAAAACCAAAAACTATTGAAGTTGGAGACAACATTGTCTTATTATTTTATTATTATTATTATTACTATTACTACTATTATAATACTACTACTACTATTATTATTATTATTATTATTATTATTATTATTATTATCAATACTAAAAAAATATGGTGTTATGACCCATGAGGTTCAGTTCTGTCTTTATTTTCCAACTGGACCCAACACAATGGATTTTGAAAATGAATTAACAGAAGAAACATGTTAATTAGTCAAATACAAGTTGTACTACAGATACTCTGAACCATTAGAAAGAACAAAGCAAAGGACAATTTAGAAAAACATTAGACAGTGATAGAAAACAACAGTGCCCGGTAGAGAAGAAAATTCACACACACACAAAAAAAAACTGAAAACATAAATAACAGCCAAACTTTTTCTTAGTAAGTTAAACTAAAAAACAATCAACAATCAAATCAAAGTTTATGTAGAGGGAAATTACTACCAAGAGAAAATTTCAGAACCAATAAAAAATGTAAAATATTGAGTGAGTGTTAAACTTTGCGAAGATTAAAAGGCAAATAGAAAAAATAAATCAAAGGAAGAAAGTATAAGGTAGTCCTTTTAAGGGTAAAAAAGACAATAATAAAAAGTGGTGTCCCACACCGAAGATTTTTTTTTTTTGGAACACCCCTTTGTCAAAAGTATGTTTCTTTGCAAAATGAAAAAAAAAAAAAAAATCATGAAAATTCTCATTTTGGTTTTCTGGTTTCTGGGTTTTCAATAACTGTATATACTAGTTAGAATAACCTAGAATCAATAGAAGCAAATAGTGAAAAATAAAAATTGTGAGAAAGAAAGGAATAAGAGACCTTCAATGAGGTACCTAAGATAATAATCTCTTATCTTATTTATAAGAGATATTTGAATAAATAAATGTTAATGTATTAGAATCATATACATCAACTCATGTTGATTCTGTGAATATCTGTATTAATGAGAGAGAGTAGTATTTGACTGACTATTTGTGTGTTACATGAATGTGGGAACAGAAGAAAAGAATGACTGACAAAACAGAAAGATAGGAGGATAAAGGAGCCAAATCCTCTAACCTTTCAAATGACATGGGCCGTTAGATTAATCCAAGGCCTGTTATCACGCCACGTGTCACTTGTTATTTTTTCTCTTTGAAGAAGAAAAAACTACATCCATTAGAAGGGCAAAAACAGCAACATCTCCACCCGTTCACCACCGTCGTTGCCACGCCTTTGATCATGTAATTTTACAGCAATCTTTTGAGCATAGACTGCTATGAAATTCAGTGTTTTGATTTCGGCGGCATCGACGACGACGGTGGTCAACGGAGTGGTGAAGCTGAAGCTCAACGTGTAGAGGTAACACTCTGTTTTGTCCTTCTACTACTGCTATGCAGTTTCTTTTTTTAGAAAGAAAAACAAAGACAGTGTGTGAGAGTGTGTGTTTTGTGCTTGTGTGTGAGAGAGTCAGAGAGAGAAGAACGTACACAAGTTTGTAGTATGAGACAAGAGACAGAGAAACGTAAAGATGTTGAAAGTTTAAGTCAGTTGCTGAGGTCAAGATTCACCTCAATATGCAATAGTATATATAGGCACATTAAATTAAGGTTCATCTCATATTCATGTTTGCCCATACAATATGGACGGAATTACGGTAGAGAGAGAAAGGGCAAAGAGAGTGTGTGTTGGTGAATATCCATCCAATTAATCAAAATATTATTTCCTATATTTTGTACTTGATTCTTATCCATTCTTATTTTAGATATTAAATTAATAGGCTAAGTAATACCTTCCTTAACAAACAAAAAAAGCTAAGTAGCACCTTTACTTAGGTCGATTGGTAGATATATTGTATAATGTATATAGAGAGTGAGGGTTTGAATTCTGCAAATCTCGTTTATTTATCTTAAAAGGTAAATTCATAATCACTAAGCCATTTGATTAAAAAAAATTAAGTTGGGTAGAACTAAATGCAAATCGAATACGGGTATTGTAAATGAAAAAAATGTGATTGAAACTTTAAGTTTGATCAAATGGTGAAAAGACACGCTTTAAATATGAAAATTTTGAATTCGATCAGTCAGTATTCTTAAAATGAGACATCATCTTCTCACTTTAAATTTTCTTCATCGTAAAAGAGATTGAAAAGGTAAAATCTATTGAAAGTGACTACTCAGTTTTTTTTAGTAGATTATCATTGATATTACAATATCAGTGGATATTTGCAAATTAATATATGCTTAGAAAAAAAAAACTATTCCTATTAAAAAAAAAATACTATTATTATCCTTTTCTGCAACAAAATCATCCCTCAATAAAAAAAATGAAAGTGATAAACCGATAACCTAGAGATAAGAAATTAGGTTCGAATGTCTTTGTTGGAGAGGTTTTTTTTTTTTTTTAATTTGGAGTTTGGCTGAAATGTAAGTAAAGGTTGGAGAAAAAGCATTTTTTTTTTTGAGGAAAAAGTATTTATTTATAATTATTTTCATTAATTTCTACATATTTGTGATTAGGCTGACTTGAATAGCTTTTGTGGTTATTGCAAATATGGTGGCTAAATTGGGACTTTACTTTTATGTTTGACAAAAAATTGGTACTTTATATATCTTTGATTATGTGACATATTTGGTGCAAATAAACAAGTTATATGGGGATGGATTGGACCATAAATAGCTCTCACTACAAAAATAATGTGTATTTCCTACACAATTTTATTGACCGGTCCAACCCTGTCTCAAAAAATTGGTCTTGCAGGGTTTTCAACAACAACCGCCATGCACCATAAACTTAGGCTAGCGATTTATTTTTTCTATTAAAATTTCGAGGGAACCTAATGTGTGGAAACTAAAAAGGGGGGAATGGAGACCTTGACTAAGTTTCGTAATCGATGTTTTACGCCTTAGAGGGCGCATAGATCCCTTAATTATTTCTCGGTCATAATCCGGTTCGCGTGAAACATTTATTAGAAAAAATTTGTGATTTAGGTTCTGTTTAAGAATATCCTCATCCTCGTTGTCATTTCTAGGACCAAGATTCAAATTCAGTGAATCTGTATTCCCATCAAAAATGACTATACGTTCGACTATTGAGGAACGAATCTGATACTCTTTTGTTAGTCTTTCCGTCACTTGCTCCACTTCGTCGATTAACTTGTATGACCATCGATGAACTTGTTTACTGATTTCGTTTATTTCACTACATTTCTTTCTATTAAAAATGGTTTGGTTGTTCCGATCAGTTCTAATTGCCTCAAATAAGAATCTTTTTTTTCTTTTTTTTTCTTCGGAATAGATTTTTACTTGTTCATGTTCTAGAAATAAATAAAGTCCGTCAAAATTAAAACTTGATACGGATTTTTCCAAAAATTTACTCATTAAGTTAAAAAAAAAACCAATTTCAGTTAATAAAAATTTTCTATCAAATTGATCTATTTTCTGTTCAAGGAAAATATTGTTAACCAAGGAAAATAATTCGTCATAAAAATAAGATACACTTGGGCCAGAAAAGCCCGTGCTCAAAAAAATATTTTGTATTTTTTTTTAGCACGGGTTTTTGCCAGTAAAAAAACGTATTCGTGTGGTGTTTTTTGAAACGTATCAATAAGCTAGACCCATACTTTGAGTTGTTTCAGGCCCTAAATAAACCCGAACACTTAAGAAATCCGTCGGACAAGCAGACTCACACCTCTTACAACCAACACAATCCTCTGTTCTTGGGGCAGAAGCTATTTGCTTAGCTTTACATCCAT